>ERZ1023853.75-NODE-75-length-25318-cov-9.729723_pt1 | contig 25318 bp, 22 predicted proteins | sample MGYA00380386_ERZ1023853 | MGnify/ENA primary metagenome ERZ1023853 (study PRJEB33179, sample SAMN07449009) | human gut metagenome | biome: Human-gut; feature: Human associated habitat; material: Faeces | host: Homo sapiens | place: India: Bhopal | collected...
CGGCTTCGGGTGCCCCTCCAGCGCATAACGGGCGCCCGGTTATGGGCGCCCCTACGTACGGGCTGCGCCGTGTATTTTTTATTGCCGGAGGCAATCGTAGGGGCCGCCATAACCGGCGGCCCGCGTGGATATTGTGTATAATCGCTTTTTGTTTTTGGGGGGATATTTCAGAATTATTTTTCTAATTGATGACGTAATTGCCAGTTAAGCGGATTGTTTTCAATATATTCCATGATTTTTAAAAGATCCTGTTTATTGCGTATGACATGTTCATAGTAACTGCGCTGCCAAAGGGCTTTTCCAAATTGGCGTGAAACGGAACCTTTGAAGCGATTAACGATTTGTCCTAATGCTGGAGCGGTGCCATTTTTCAAAGAAAAAATTGCATGAACATGATTTGGCATAACAATGGCGTGAATGACTTGGACATCTGGGTAAGAATTATTAATCGTTTGCAGACGCTTTCTGGCATATTGTCCAAGCGGATTGAGGACTATTTTGCCGTCGCTGATTTTTCCGAATACATGCTGTTTCTTTTTGGTACAAATCGTGATGAAATACATACCATTTGTATGGTAATCATAATAAGGCAGACGGATGTTTTTTCGTCTTGGCAGCATAATGTTACCTCCTATGTTTTTGCATTAGTATAACAAAGGAAAATTAAAATAATATGAAAGGTATCATTTATCATGAATATGGGCTATACACGGGATTCACGCGGGCGCCCGATTATGGGCGCCCCTACAGCACGGGAGTAGCCACGTGTAAAAATCCGGCGCGCGACATCGCCGACAGGCGATGAGCTGCCTTCAGGCGCTCCTGCGCCCATACAATCTCGTGAACCTGGCGCTGCAAAGCAGCATCTGAATCCGAATGGGGAAGATGTGAGGAGCAACCCTTCCGCCTCTTCGAGGCACCTCCCCTATTAGGGGAGGCTTTCCGGAATGCGAACGACCGACTGCGGACTGCGGGCCGCCGGTTATGGCGGCCCCTACATCGATGAACGATTCCCCCCTGTGGTATAATAAACTCAGCATGAGAAAGGGTGGTATCTATGAAACTGAAACATGGTATACTTACATTGTCTTTGGGGCTGGCTGTGGCCCTGGGCGGTTTTTCCGGCAGCCAGGCTTTTTTTAACAGTCCTTTAGCGGCAAACAGTCATTACCGGCCGATTAATTTTGGCATGGGCTATGAAATGTACGTCGATCTGAGTTCTTTGGAAACCGTGAAGGATGACGGTCAGGGTTGGATTTTCAAGGTTAATCTCTTCCGGTCGCCAGAGGATTCGGGGAACATTGAAGGGACGTATACGCTGACTTATAAAGTGGCTCATGGCCAGGCCTGGCTGTATAATGATTCGACTCACAGCTGGCAGGAAATCCCTATGCGCAAGAAGGAAATCAAGCACAATCAGATTGCCGATTTTGTCGCCGTCAATCTCTGTTATAAGCAGAAGACGGGCCAGTATCTGAATGACGATTACGGATATGCCAAGGGCATGGAGCGTTACTACAAGGGGGAGTAAGGACAGGGGCGGCCCTCCGGGGACCGGCACTGCATCGCGGCGACTGTATCGGCATTGCCGCGCCGGCGACGCACGATGAAGGACAGGATATTTCTGCAGCTGTAACCAGGCTGGAACGGGCTGGCTATCGCGTCAAGCTGATGCCGACGGTTACCGGGAGTTACGGCTTCTTTGCCGGGACCGATGAGGAACGGGCCCGCGATGTCAACGCCTTATTCCACGACGATGACGTTAAGGCTATCCTCTGTTTCAATGGCGGCTATGGCTCGGCACGCATCCTCGATAAGCTGGATTACGACTATATCGCCGCTCATCCTAAACTGGTCATCGGCTTCAGTGATGTGACGGCTTTGCAGATTGCTCTCTGGGAAAAGTGCCGCCTGGTCACGGCCAATGGGCCGCTCATGGTCACCCTCGGCGGCTCCGATGCCTATACGGCAGGCCAGTTCTTTCAGGGCCTTACGACAGACGCATGGCAAGGTCCCCTGGCCCTGCCGGCCGGGCGGAAGCTGACGACCGTCGTTCCGGGACAGGCAGAAGGGCCGATTGTCGGCGGCAATCTGACGGTCCTCACGTCCCTTGTCGGCACGCCTTATGCCCTTGACGGGACAGGCTGCATCCTGGTCCTGGAGGATACTGGTGAAGATGCCTACCGTATCGACCGCATGCTGAACCAGCTCTGGCAAAGCGGCCTTTTGTTCCGCGTCGCCGCCATCGCCTATGGTGACTTCACCGACTGCCCTCATGATCCGGGCGACTTCACGACGGACCAGGTGCTGGATTATTATGCTCATCTGGCAGGGAAACCGGCCATTAAGGGCCTGCCCGTCGGCCATACCCGGGATAAGGCCTTCGTGCCTTACGGCGTCGAAGGACGGCTCGATGCTGACAGGGAGGGCGCGTCGCTTACCTTTGTTGATGGTTGATGTTAGGCGGGCCGCCCTTCGGGACGGCCCCTACGATTATTTGCGATTATTTATGTAAAAAATCGTGTATAATTCTTGACAAAATATTAAAATGCATCTATAATGAATAAAAATTCAAATAATAGTCAGGGCACAGCCCATGTGATATAGGAGTGATGAAGTGTGAAAACGAAAGTATTCATTGATGGCCATGAAGGGACGACGGGCCTTCGTATTCATGAACGGCTCAGCAACCGTCAGGACATTGAACTGGTTCCTATTGCCGACGATGTCCGCAAGGATCCCGATGCCATCCGGGCTTGCATGAAGCAGGCCGACATCGCCTTCCTTTGTCTCCCTGACGGTGCCGCAGCCGAAGCCGTAACCCTGGCCGAAGGCCGTGACGTCCGCCTCATCGATACGTCGACGGGCCGGCGGGTGGCACCGGGCTGGACATATGGGTTCCCCGAATTATCGCCTCAGCAGGCCGCGGCCATTGCCAAAAGCGACCGCGTCGGCAATCCGGGCTGCCACGCCAGCGGCGCCATTTCTATCCTGCAGCCTTTGACAGAAGCCGGCATCGTCCCGGCCGACTATCCGGTGACGGCCTTTTCTCTGACCGGGTACAGCGGCGGTGGCAAGAAGATGATCGCCCAGTACGAAGGCGACAAGGGCCAGGATTTATATGCACCGCGTCAGTACGGCCTGGTCCAGCAGCACAAACACTTGCCGGAAATCGTCACGATTTGCCATTTGACGCAGGAACCGGTCTTCACGCCTATTGTCGATGATTATTACAGTGGCATGGAAGTCATGATCCCTTTCTTCAGCCAGTTGCTGGCCAAGAAAGTGACGGCTCAGGACGTATGGCAGGTCTTGGCCGACCATTATGACGGCTGCCCCTTCGTCCACGTCCTGCCCTTTGGGGAAGACAAGGGCGGCTTCATCACAGCCAATGACATGAGCGGCTACGACGATATGGAAATCTTAGTCACCGGCAACGACCAGCGCATCATGGTCACGTCCTTGTTCGACAACCTCGGCAAAGGCGCTTCCGGTGCGGCCATTCAGAATATGAACCTCATGATGGGCATCGATCCCACGACGGGGCTGAATTTAAAATATTAGATGAGTCAGATGAAAGGTGGAGTCAGTATGAGTCAGGTTTATGACAGCTTCAGCGTACCGCAAGGATTTCAGGCTGCCGGTACGTACAGTGGATTATGCAGCAGCCGTGTAAAATTGGATGTAGCCATGATCGTAAGCCGACGCGACTGCTCCATCGTTACCGCCACGAGTCAGGGCCTGATGACTCAGGAAGGTAAGGTGCTGCTCCTGCACAACGGCACAGCTCTTCCCGACGGGCCCCGGGGCCATGAGATTTCCCAGGAAGTCTGTCAGGCAGCCGGGAAATGCATGGATGAAGCGCCCGAAGATATCGCCTTAGTAGCCAGCGGGGCCAAGGGCCAGTATTTCCGGCCGTCCCTGCTCATCCACAGTCTCAAGACGCTGACAGCTGGGTTAGGGAATGACAGTCAGCCGCTGGAAGCGGTTCTGGATAACTCCGGTGATGTCACAGCTTATCAGGTCGCCTTATCCAGTGGTACGCCGGGCTGTTCCTTGAGCGGTATTGCCGCTGACGGCACGGCCGACAGCGATGGCCTTTGCGTCATCATGACCGATGCCCAGGCCGGCAGTGTTGTCATCGAAGGAGCCCTGGCTCAGGCCAAGGCAGCTATCGATACGGAAAACTTTACGTTCATCGTCATGGCCAATGGCATGGCCGGCAGCGGCCCTTGCAGCCAGGAAGATCTGGCCGCAGGCATGGAAGATTTGTTGAAAAAATTAGGCTTTCAAAATTCGTTGAAAGCTTGCAGTTAAATGGGGGAATCTATTGCGATGTTTAAAAGAATCGAACTTGTCTCGGAAGATGTCAAATCCGTAACCAATGCCCAAAAGGCACAGATTTTGATGAACGCTCTGCCGTACATCAAGAAATACAGCGGCAAAATCGTCGTCGTCAAGTACGGCGGCAACGCCATGATCAATGAAGACCTGAAGAAATCGGTCATGGGCGATATCGTCCTCTTGAACCTCATCGGCGTCAAAGTCGTCCTGGTCCACGGCGGCGGCCCGCATATCAAGGAAACGCTGAACCGCCTGGGCATGGAATCGAAGTTCCTCAACGGCCTGCGCGTGACCGATGCAGAAACGATGAAAGTCGTCCAGATGGTCCTGGCCGGTCAGGTCAATAAGGATCTGGTCAATCTCATCGGGACTATCGGTGGCAAAGCTATCGGCCTCTGCGGCCTGGATGACCAGATGATCAAAGTCCAGAAGCAGAGCGATGAACTGGGCTATGTCGGCCGCATTACGGACGTCGACGTTTCCATTATCAAGGATAACCTGGACAAAGGCTATATCCCGGTCATTTCGACTATCGGCACCGACACCAACGGTCAGGCCTACAACATCAACGCCGATACGGCAGCGGCCAAGATTGCCGGCGCCCTCAATGCGGAATGTATGCTTTCCATGACCAATATCGATGGCGTCCTCAAAGATAAGGACGATCCCGATTCGCTGCTCACGGAAATCACCCTCGAACAGGCTCGTCAGCTGGAAAATGACGGCATCATTGCCGGCGGCATGATCCCCAAAGTCCAGTGCTGTACTGACGCCATCAAAGCCGGTGTCAAACGCGTGTTCATCATCAACGGCACGGTTCCCCATGCCATCCTCATCGAAATGCTCACCGAAGAAGGCCTGGGCACGATGTTCGTAGGGCATTATTCAATCGGTAAATAGTCTTAGCAAAGACTATTTACGCCGTTCGCTCCCAGCATAATTACAAGAAAGAAGGAATCCCCCAATGGCAGAAGATTATAAAACCCTTGATAAAGAATATATCGTCAATGTATACAACCGGGTCGGTGCTGTGTTGGACCACGGCAAAGGCGCGATTTTTTATGATGTCGATGGCAAGAAATATATCGACCTTAGTGCCGGTATCGCTGTCAATATTTTCGGCGTCTGTGATGACGTATGGATTAAAGCCGTCGAAACGCAGCTCCATAAATTGAGCCATATTTCCAACGTCTTCTTTACGGAACCCCAGACCGTCCTGGCTGAAAAACTCTGCCAGAAGACGGGCATGAAGAAAGTCTTCTTCTCCAACTCCGGTGCCGAAGCCAATGAATGTGCCATCAAGACGGCCCGCAAATATTCCCATGACAAATACGGTGACGGCCGCTATACGATCGTCACCTTGAAGAACAGCTTCCACGGCCGGACCATTGCGACCTTGACGGCTTGCGGCCAGGACTCGCTCCATCAGGATTTCGGCCCTTTCGTCGACGGTTTCGTTTATGCTGAACCCGATGATTTTGTCGATATGAAGCGGCTTTGCGAAGAAAATAACGTCTGCGCTATCATGATGGAAATGGTCCAGGGCGAAGGCGGCGTCCATCCCCTCAACAAAGAATACGTCCAGAAAGTAGAAGCATATGCCCACGCTCACGATATCCTGATCATCGTCGACGAAGTCCAGACCGGTAATGGCCGGACGGGCTATCTCTATTCCTACATGGGCTATGGTATCCAGCCCGATATTGTCTCGACAGCCAAAGCCATCGGCGGTGGCCTGCCATTGGGCGCTACGATGTTCGCCGATTCGACGCAGCATACCCTGACCAACCATACCCATGGTTCGACCTTTGGTGGCAACCCAATCTGCACGGCCGGCGGCATTTCCATCATCGACCGCCTCGACGACGACCTTATGGCAGAAGTTCGGGAAAAAGGGAAATACATCAAAGAAGAACTGGAACAATGCGAACACGTCGACCACGTATCCGGCATGGGCCTCATGATTGGCGTCGCCCTCAAGAATAAAGACCTCATGGATGTCGTCGAAGGCTGCGTAGACAACGGTGTCCTCGTCCTCACAGCCAATGGCCTCCTGCGCCTCCTGCCGCCGCTCAACATCCCTTGGGATGAATTGAAAGAAGCCATCGGCATCGTCAAGAAGGTCATCGATAAATAGAATATAGTTTGTAGTGAAAAAGGGCTTGTCGCATGACGACAAGCCCTTTTTGAGTTTGAAGTTTGAAGTTGAAAGTTTGATGTGGAGGGGACAAAATTTAAAAGCCATCGCCTCAAACGTCATACATCAAACCTCAAACATTTAAGAAAAAGGGCTCTCGCATGATGGCAAAAGCCTTCGTGCGACAGCGCCTTTTTTAGCAGTCAGCAAAAATACACGGCCCATGGCCTTGTGCGTAGGGGCTGAATTGTAGGGGCTTCCACGTGGGAAGCCCGCTAGCGATATTTGACCACAGCCCATTCGAGTATAATGGCAGGCTTTTACGAGCCACGAACAATGAACCACGAGCCACGATTTTTTCCACGAGCCGAGGGTTACTCGAGGCGATGTTGTCATTCTGAGCCTGTCGCCGCGTAGCGGCATCTGAGTCCGAGGCGGCCTGCGAACGGCGAACTGCGACCGGCGGGGCCGTTACCCCCAGATTCGATGAACGACCCACGATGAACGGTTTTACGCTCCCTTATAACCGCAATTGATACCGGTACGGCCGTATTTCTTTGTTTATCTGCAGGTGTTCTTCGGGGATTTTTTTCAGATGGTTGTAGACTGTGTTTTCAGAAATTCCCAGGGTTTCCCTAATTTCTTTTATGGAAACGCCAATGTCGGAAAAGGTGGCAGCTTGTAAGAGAATATCGCAAATGGCGGCAGCCGTTTTATTTTTTATTGGTAAGTCCGGCGTTTGGAGGAGCTGGCTTTGAGCTTTTTGATAGTTTTGGTACTTATGCTTCAATGTGCGATGAGTGAACAGGATCGCCTGTTCGATGAACTGCAAAGTCCCTATGATGAAAGGGGTCAAATCTCCGCGATTGATATCGGCATCGGTATGTGAAAACAGATCGTAGTATCTTTTGCGGTATTTTTTGATCAAGATAGAAACTTGCAGGGCTATTGCGGGATGTAACTGCAATGCTAACAAATAAGACGTGATAAATCGCGCCATTCGGCCATTTCCATCATAGAAAGGATGGATGTAGCCAAAGAAATAGTGAAAGATAGCAACACGAATTAAATAAGGGATGGTCTTGTCATTCAGCACATCGAGAGCTGCGTCCATCATCTGAATGATAGCTGATTCCGGGTAGACTCCTTGATGGATAGTTTTTTGTGCCGGTGAGATGATGTCGACACGATCCTTACGAAAGATTTTCCCGTCAGGGAGATTTTTGGAGTCATCTCGTTTAATTTCATCGGCCAGAAAATCGTCGAAAAGCTGGCGGATATCCTGGCTGGTAGTTAAAGGGATGTATTCTTTTTGAATGATTTTGATGTATTTGTTGACGATGCTGCCCAGCCGGTAAGATGACTGTTCCGATTCGGGGACGGAAAAAGCCATCAAGATCTCTTTCCTCGTACTGCGGACGCCTTCAATGTCATTGGTCGATTTGATTTCATCAACTAGGGACATATGCAAAAATTGTGATATAGCGGCCGGTGGGACTTGATGTATAATATCGAGACAGTCCATGACTTCGCTGGCAATTTTTTCCAAGGATAAGGCGATTTCTTCAGTATAGCAGAAAAATGCCGGATGGCTTTGCCGACGATGATACTGCTTTATGGCCAAAGGCAAATGACGGCTAAAAGGGTTGTGAAACCGTTCCTGATATACTTTTTCCCATATTTGGCTGTCTTTGTAATAGAGTGAATACAGGGATTCATATTTCATGGCAGTCACCTCAAAAAAAGCGAATTTTGCTATCTGATGATTCTGAGACCCCAAAAAATGGAAATTTTGAGGTTTCACTTTTATTATACTCGGCAATTGATAATATGACCAGTTGCATATACTATAACGCAGTTCGCAGGTGGCCGGTCGCAGGTCGCAAAAAAAACGGCCAGCGACCGTATGGGTAGGGGACGCCCGGAGGGCGTCCCGCTGTGCTATTCGATTGCAGCCTATTCGGGTTTAATGGTATGCTTTTTGATTACGAATAACGCGCCGCGGCCTTTTCTCGGACTCAGATGCGGCGTTCCGCCGCGACAGGCTCAAATTAACAACGACGCTTCGGGAAAACCCTCAGCGCGTAGCGGGCCGCCCGCCGTTGTCATCCGTCCGGGTAAATATTCTGTGCCGATGGGGCAGGAAGGTTTTGGGACGGCCCCTACGGATGTGGCGTTCCGCCGCGACAGACTCAAACTAACAACGACGCTTCGGGAAACCCTCAGCGCGTAGCGGGACGCCCTCCGGAATATCCTCCGGGACGTCCCCTACGAAATCGCATACAGGCGATGGGAATGAACGCGGACACAGGTCATAAAAAATACACGGCCAACGGCCTTGTGTGTAGGGGACGCCCAGAAGCCTTTTTGGCCCGTCAGGTGCCGACCAACGGAAGGCGCAAGACGGTTGCCAAAACGGACAGCAGAGGCTGGCGTCCCGTTGTGATATTCAACCACAGCCCATTCAAGTATCATGGCAGGTTTTTACGAGCCACGAACCACGAGCCACGATTTTTTCCACAAGCCGAGGGTTACTCGAGGCGATGTCGTCAATTTGAGTCTGTCGCCGCGTAGCGGCATCTGAGTCCGAGGCGGCCTGCGAACTGCAGCCTGTGACCGGCGGGGCCGTCAGGGCCCAACATACTATTTGCGAAATATTTTTCTTGCTATTCATGGGGGAATTGCGTACAATAGGGCTGTATTAAAATATCAATGCAAAGGAAGAGGATAGGGAGAGAAGACATATGAAACATTTAAAGATAGCTTATAGTTTTGACGTACAGTATTATTTTGTTGACAGCGATCGGGAAATCGTGCCTATTGAGCAGACTGATTTTACTGATGTGGCCGTAGCGGTTATTTCGGATCAGGATTTCGCTTATATCGACAAAATCGATGAAACGGGATTCGGAATTCCCATCATGGTCATCATGCCAGGCGGCGAGAAGATGCCGGACCAATATATTGATAAAGTCGATGTCGTCTTTACGGAAGAAATGGTCAATAAGAGCCGCTGTATTTCGACAGCCGAACGGTTGGCCAGCCGTTATGAACATGCTGTGCTGCCGCCGTTTTTTGCCGACCTCGTCGATTATGTCAGTGAAAAGAATACGCCTTTTGATTGCCCGGGCCATCAGGACGGCCTGTTTTTCAAGAAGCATCCGGCTGGACGCTATCTTTATGATTTTTATGGACCTCATATTTTCCAGTCCGATATCTGCAATGCCGACGTGACCCTCGGCGATTTGCTCATCCATGAAGGGCCGGCTCTGGAAGCGCAGGACTTTGCAGCCGAAGTCTTCCATGCAGACAAGACTTATTTCGTCCTCAATGGATCTTCGTCGTCTAATAAGGTCGTCACCAATGCCTTGTTGACGCCAGGTGACCTGGTCCTTTATGACCGCAACAATCACAAGTCCGTGGCCCTCGGGGCCCTCATCCAGGCCGGGGCGACGCCGGTTTATTTGGAAACGGCCCGCAATCCCTACGGCTTCATCGGCGGCATCGACGCCCACTGTTTCGAGGAAGACTATCTGCGTAAGTTGGCAGCCGAACGTGATCCGGAAAAGGCCAAGGCGAAACGGCCTTTCCGCCTGGCCGTCATCCAGCTCGGCACCTATGACGGGACGCTGTATAATGCCCGCTACGTCGTCGACCGTATCGGTCATCTCTGCGATTATATCCTCTTTGATTCGGCTTGGGTCGGCTATGAACAATTCATTCCCATGCTCAAGGACTGCTCGCCGCTGCTCCTCGATTTGCATGAAGATGATCCGGGTATCATGGTCGTCCAGTCGGTCCATAAGCAGCAGGCCGGTTTTTCTCAGGCTTCGCAGATCCACAAGAAGGATAATCATATCCATAACCAGTCACGCTACTGTAACCACAAGACCTTCAATAACGCCTTCATGGCGAATGCGTCGACTAGTCCTTTTTATCCCATGTTCGCAACGATTGCCGTCAATGCTAAAATCCATGCCGGTGCGGCTGGCCGCAAGATGTGGATGGACTGTGTGAAGATGGGCATCGAAGCCCGCAAGGATATCCTGCGCCGCTGCCATTATATCCGGCCTTTCGTAGCGCCGACGGTCTACGGCAAACCCTGGCAGGATGGCCATACCGATGACATGGCCAATGACCTGGCTTATTTCACTTTTGAACCGGATGCTAAGTGGCATGCCTTCGAAGGCTACGGGCCGGGGCAATATCTTGTCGACCCTTGCAAGCTTTTGCTGACGACGCCGGGTATCGATGCCGAATCGGGGCAATATGAAGACTTTGGCATCCATGCCAACATACTGGCGACGTACCTGCGCGGCAACGGCGTCATTCCGGAAAAATGCGATTTGAACTCAATCCTTTTCCTTCTGACACCGGCTGAAAACAAGAATAAGATGCGCCTCCTCGTATCCCAGCTGGTCCGGTTCGAACGCTTCGTCGACCATGACGTCCCCATGCAGGAAGTCCTCCTCGGCGTGTACAACTCGCATCCGGACCGCTATGCCGGCTATACGATTCGCCAGCTTTGCCAGGAAATGCACGATTTCTATAAAGCGCGGAACGTCAAGGACCTGCAGAAGAAGCTTTTCCGCCGCCAATATTTTCCAGAATACGCCATGAATGCCCAGGAAGCGCAATATGCTTTCATCCGCGGTCAGGGCGAACTGGTGCCTCTCGATGAAATCGAAGGCCGCATTGCCCTGGAAGGGGCCCTGCCCTATCCGCCAGGCGTCCTCTGCGTCGTCCCGGGTGAACGCTGGTCCCATACAGCAGTCCAGTATTTCAAGGCCCTTGAAGATGGACTCAATGAACTGCCGGGCTTCGCTTCGGAAATCCAGGGCGTCTACCTGGAAAAAGAAGACGACGGCCGCATCCACGCTTATGGGTATGTGCTGAAAGAGTGAACTTTTTAGTGGCTAGTGGCTAGTTGTTAGGGGTTAGCGGATGGCTTTAAATTTAAAGGTCTTTTCTGCAAGCTACAGCCGCTGAACTGTAAACCATAAAATTAAAATATAGCCATTAAGGCATAAGAAGACCCGCCTCCAGGTTCCAACTTTAGGCGGGTCTTCTTATATCCAACTATCAAGGGGCTGACCGTTTACCGGATAGCACCTTTCTTGCTTTTATTATATATATTGTCTTGAAACGTCAACTAAACTACAATAATGTCTTTACGGCTTCGGCGATTTTTTTGGCGATGTACGGATTATTCATGGTGTAGACGTGGATGCCGTCTACGCCGTTAGCCAGGAGATCGGCAATCTGGTCGACGGCGTAGGCGATGCCGATATCGCGCATGGATTCGGGAGTGTCACCGTATTTGGCGATGGCCCGCTGGAATTTGATGGGGAGCGTGGCGCCGCACAGGGTGACCATGCGTTCGATTTGAGCTTTGTTAGTGACGGGCATGATGCCGGCTTCGATGGGAACATTGATACCGGCAATTTCACAACGTTCGAGGAAGCGGTAGAAAAGGGCGTTGTCGAAGAAGAGCTGGGAAATGAGCTCACTGGCGCCGGCATCGACTTTGGTCTTTAAGTTGCGGATGTCGGCGGCCAAGGTCTTAGCTTCGGTATGGCCTTCGGGATAGCAGGCGCCGATGACGTTGAAGTCCGGTTCCTTTTCTTTGATGAAGGCTACGAGGTCGCTGGCGTGTTCAAAGGCATGGGCCCGTTCACGGCCCGGTACTTCATCGCCGCGCAGGGCCAGGATGTTTTCAATACCGGCTTCTTTCAGTTCTTTCAGGTTCTGAAGGGCTGCTTCTTTCGTAAGGTAGATGCAGGGCATGTGGGCTGCCGTTTCGCAGCCCAGCGCCTTGATATGGGCGGCGACTTCGACGGTACGATTGCCGCCGGTACCGCCGGCGCCGCAAGTGACGCTGATGAAATCCGGATGAAGTTTACTCAGTTCTGCCAAGGTCGTATAGACCGTTTCGACGGGGATGTCCCGTTTCGGCGGAAAGACTTCAAAAGAAAAGACCGTTTTTTTAGCAAAAAGCTCATTCGTATGCATATATTGTTTCCCCCTTGATTTTACAGAATTCCGTGGACTGCATGATGAAAAGCAACCCCTCAGTCAGCTGCGCTGACAGCTCCCCTATTAGGGGAGCCTTCCAGACAATAATCATTGTAAACAAAAGGACCGCCGCGAGCGCGACAGCCCTTTTCGGATACTTTCATTATATGGGATAACGAAGTCAATGTCCAGCTGTTAGAAGCTCGGCAGGATAGCACCCTGATATTTGTCTTCGATGAATTTCTTGACTTCCGGAGACTGGAGGGCTTTGACGAGTTTCTGGATTTCCGGACGGTTTTCATCGCCTTCACGGATGACGAGGACGTTGGCGTACGGCGAATCCTTCGGTTCCAGAAAGAGAGCGTCTTTCAGCGGATTGAGGCCGGCTTCCATGGCAAAGTTGGTGTTGATCAAGGCGATGTCTACGTCATCGATGGAACGGGGAATCTGAGCGGCTTCGAGTTCGACGAACTGGAGATGCTTGTCGTTCTTTTCGACATCCTGTACGGTCGATGTGATGTTACCGCCGTCTTTCAAGCCGATGAGACCGGCACTCTGCAGGATGAGGAGGGCACGGCCGCCGTTGGTCGGGTCATTGGGGATGGCAACTTTGGCGCCGTCCGGCAGGTCTTTCAAATCCTTGATTTTGTGGGAATAAATGCCCATCGGTTCGACATGGATCTTGGCGATGGCTTTCAGTTTCGTGCCGTGTTCGTTGTTGAATTTGTCGAGATACGGCGAATGTTGGAAGAAGTTGGCATCCAGTTCTTTGTCGTTGAGAGCCAGATTCGGTTTGACATAGTCCGTAAATTCGACGACTTTCAAGTCGACCCCTTCTTTGGCCAGGAGCGGCTTGATTTCGTTGAGGATTTCACCGTGTGGTACAGGCGTTGCGCCGACAGTGACCGTCGTGTTCTTGGAAGACGAGCCGCTGGAAGCGGAATCACTGCCACAGCCGGCAGCCAGGAAAGCAACGGCGAGCAAGGCCGAAGCGGCGAGAATGGAAAGTTTCTTGAGATTTTTCATGAAGATTCCTCCTAGTAATGTAGTATAGACTTTTCTGTTCCGTCATTATCCATAAAAAAGACCTCTTTCCGAAAGAGAAAGAGGTTTGATGGCTGATTCTTTATCTCTCGGAATAATCCGCAGGAATTGGCACCGTCATCGTCGGTTGCCGGGTTTCATAGGGCCAGTCCCTCCACCACTCTGGATAAATGTCGTTCTAAAGTTGTCTTGATTCTTAGTTTATCATGGATAAGCTATTTGTCAAGGTCTATCTTAAGGGCATTGACAAAACTATACTAAAAGCGTAGTATTTAGACAACAATCTAAAGAGGGGGAATCAGTTATGATTCAATGGAAAAAGAAATTTTTGCCGTTTGCTTTATTAGTTGTCTTGGCTGTCGGTCTTGCCGGTTGCGGTGGCCAGGGGGATAATGGCCAGAGTGCTGGCAAGACCGATAAGGAAATCAAGATCGGAGCCACAGCGGGTCCTCATGCTGAAGTCGTCGAAGCCGTGGCTAAGGAAGCAGAAAAACAGGGGATTCACATCAAAGTCGTCGAATTTTCCGACTACATTACGCCGGACAAGGCCCTGGCTGATGGAGATATTGACTTGGTCAGCTACCAGCATAAGCCATTCCTGGATAATTTCAATAAGCAGAATGGTACTGATTTAGTACCTATTGGCAACACGATCCTCATGCGCATGGGGATTTACAGTGATAAATATAAGAGTGTCGACGCTTTGCCGGACGGCGCCGTCATCGCGATTCCGAACGACCCGACCAACGGTGGCCGCGGCTTGGCGCTCCTTCAGCGCGCAGGGCTGCTGAAACTTAAAGATGGCGTAGGATTCAAGGCTACGCCGGCTGATGTCGTCGATAATCCCAAGCATTTCCAGTTCAAGGAAATCGAAGCAGCCCAGTTGCCGCGCAGCCTCGGTGATGTCGATGCCGCTGTCATCACTATGAATTACGTCATGAGCGCTGGTCTTAACGTCAAGGAACAGGGCATCTTCCTGGAACCGAAAGACGAACCGCTGGCTGTCATGGTTCTGGCCGTCAAAGCTAAGGACAAGGACAATCCGACATACAAGAAGATTGCTGAAATCTTCCATTCCGATGCCGTCAAGAAATTCATTGCCGACAAGTACAACGGTACGATTGAACCGGCTGAATAAGCGGTGTAAGGCTTGACAATGAGCTCCTGACAAGTATATAATAAAGCAAAATCTAAATGGATTTGTCGATGAACGAAACGAGTATATCCGATGTGGCAGTTCCAGCGAGCCGATGGCAGTGGGAGTTCGGCACGGACCGGCGGATAGAATGGATTCGGGAGATGCGGCCTGAACGGTGACCAGTAGGGTGCGACGGTGTATTTCCACCGCTATCAAAGAAACGTGTATCGCTATGGGCCGTACATGTAGAGCTGGACTCACTGAGTCAATCTGGGTGGCACCGCGGAAGAAATCGAACCTTTCGTCCCTGTATAGGGACGGAAGGTTTTTTGTTGTCTTCAGACAGAAGGGGAGAGAAAGATGCTGGAAATGAAAGATGTCAGTTTCAACTACGGCAACGGCGTACCCGTATTGGAACACATAAATGTAAAAATCGGTGAGGGCGAATTTATCGGCCTCGGCGGCCGCAACGGCTGCGGCAAGACGACGGTGACGCGCCTGCTCATGGGATTGGAAAAGCCCGTATCCGGGGAGATTCTCTATGACGGAAAGGTCATCAACGACGACGATGCGTCGGTACGCAGCCATTTCATAGGCTACGTCTTCCAGCGGCCAGAACGGCAGATGTTCCGGCCGACGGTCCGCGAAGAAGTGGCCTACGGGCCGCAGCAGCTGGGCATGAGCCGCGATGAAATCCGCCAGGCCGTCGACGAAGCCTTAGCTGCGACGGAACTGACGGAACTTTCGGAAGCCTATCCGCCCAACTTGAACCGCGGGGAAAAGCAGCGCGTTGCCATCGCTTCGGCCATTGCCATGCATACGAAATACATTGTCCTCGACGAACCGACGAGCGGTCAGGATAGTGAAGACAAGGACCAGCTCATGGCCTTGCTGACGGACCTCAATAAAAAGGGGATGACTATCCTCATCATCAGCCATGATATGGATATCTTTGCCGAATACTGTCAGCGCGTCCTGGTCATCGGCAATCATACGAAAGCCTTTGATGGGACGCCGCAGGAATTGTTCACGCAGCGCGACGATTTATATGACCTGGGGCTGAGCCGGCCCGACGCCGTCACTTTGTCCATGGCAGTCCCGGATTTTCCTTACTGTAAGTCGATGAAAGAATTTACAGCAGCCATGCTGGAACGGATGGGAGGTACCCGCAAATGATGAAGAACCTGGTTCCTGTTACGAAATTGATCGGCACCTTTGCCTTTTCTTTCTGGGCCCTGGTCATGCATACGACCTTGCCCTTAGTGATTTTAGTCATTATCGAACTCATTCTCTTAGGCTTATGCGGCAGCTTGGCGCGCAATATCAAGGCCGTCTTCAGCCTGGCCGTCTTTGCCGTTTTCCTGGCTGTCGTCCAGCTATTGGGTGGCGGGTCTTTGGAATCGGCTTATGTGACGGGCCTGCGCATGCTGGCCATGACGATTGTCTTCATCATCTTGCTGACGACGACGCGCCTGCAGGATTTGACGGCGGCCCTGGTCAAGCAGATCAAAATCCCTTATGAATACGCCTTCATGTTCACGGCGGCCCTGCGCTTCGTGCCGGATTTCATCGCTGAAAGCAAGGCCGTCCAGGAAGCTCAGGCCTGCCGGGGGTTGTCGACGAAGGGCAATGTCTTTAAGAAAGTCATCAATTATATGAGCGTCGTCCAGCCGCTGATGCTCAAATCGTTAGGCAGGTCGGAAACGATGGCCCTCAGCCTGGAACTGCGCGGCTTCGGCAGCAATGAACACAGCTTCATGAGCAATGTCCGTCCGAAAGGCCGGGATTATGTGGGCATCGTCATCATGCTGGCTTTGAGCTGCTTTGTCGTCTACTTGCGCTTGCAAGGTTTGGTTTAGGAGGGGAACACGATGAAAACTGTGGCAGATATTTCCAAATTAGAATTCCATCATCGCCAAGGCGGCCAGTTCCGCTGGATTACCATTACGACGCTCATGTTGGCCATCGGTACGATTTTGCACCTCGTCTCGCCGAGCGTCGGTGGCGTTACACCGAACTGGACCATTGCGACCTATTGCGTCGCCATTTGCCTGACCAAGCCGAGTTATAAGCAGGCTCTGGGCATCGGCCTGGTCGCGGCTTTAGTCAACGTCCTGACGTCGAAGTCGGGCTTTCCTTACGGCAACCTCATCAGTGAACCGCTAGGCGCCCTGACCTGTACGTTCATCGTCAAGAACCTGGCCTTCATCAAGTTCAAAGGCCATTCGTGCCTGCCCGTCCTGACCGGTTTTGCAGCGACCTGCATGAGCGGCGGCGCTTTCGTCACGATACTGAAGTTCGTCATGAATTTGCCGACGGTCGTCTATATTACGGCCATGCTGCCCCTGGTCGTCGTCATCGGTGCTCTGAATGCTGTTGTTACACCGCTCATGTATTTCCCGGCCCTGCGCCTCTTCGTTTCCCGGGGCATCCTCGATTCCCTGGAAGAACAGGAAGTCACGTCGGACCACAGCATGTATGATTTGAAGCCGACCCAGGATGGCCTCATTTCCATGGAGCATTTGTCGTACATCTATAATAAGCAGAAGACACCCGTCCTGGATGATGTCACCATGACCGTAAATAAAGGTGACTTCCTGGTCATTACCGGTGAAAGCGGCAGCGGCAAGAGCTCCCTGTGCATGGCCATGACCGGTGCCATCCCGCATTATTTCGGCGGCGTCATGAAAGGGATGGTCTATGTCGACGGGCAGGCGACGACACAGACGACCATTTCCCAGTTGGCGACCCGCGTCGGCGCCATGCTCGATGACTACGACAGCCAGCTTGTTGCCATGACCGTCGAAGAAGAAATCGCCTTCAGCCTGGAAAATCAGGGCGTTGCGCCGGATAAAATCGGTCAGGCCATTACGGAAGCCCTGGAAAAGGTCAACATGACGCCGTACCGCCAGCGTCAGGTCACCAAACTGTCCGGCGGTCAGCGCCAGCGTCTGGTCATCGCCGACGTCCTGGCGACTAATCCGGATATCCTCGTCTTCGACGAACCGACGTCGGCCCTGGACCCGGAAGGGACCCATGAATTCTATGAATTGATTCACGATTTGAACGTCAAATACGGCCATACCATCGTCGTCATCGAACATACGCTGGAAGCGGCCCTGCCCTATGCCAACCGGCTGGTCCTTATCGACCACGGACACATCCTCAGCGATGCCGATGTGGAAACGACGCTGCGCTATATGTATGACCATAATATTTATACCAGTGCCATCCCGAAAATCTTCGCCTGTCAGATGGACCTGGAAAAAGCCGGCTGCCATTTCGATGCCCCGTGGCTGTCGACGGACGCTGCCGTTTCGGCCGTCCAGAAAGCGGTCCAGGCATGAAGCTCTTGTGCCTGGGCGACAGCCTGACTTATGGCTTCGATGTCCGGCCGGACCAGAGCTGGACAGCCTTGGTCTCGGACAAAAGCCATATCCATATCGACAATGAAGGCCAGTGCGGCGATACGACGATGGGCATGGTCTATCGCCTCCATCAGTTCGACCTCAGCCGGTATGACGCCTTCTTCGTCATGGGCGGATCCAACGACATTCTCCTCGACGGGGATTTGGAGCCTATCTGCCGGAATATAGGGATTATCGTTACTACCTTCAAGCGGCAGGGGAAGCCTGTATACTTGGGCATCCCGCCGCTGACCCAAACGGAAAGCGCTGTGTACGGCTGGCAAAATGCCAAGGACGTAGAAAAACACAATGACGAATTTCGCCAGTATCGGCAATGGCTCCTTTCCTACGGAAAAGAAACGGAGTGTATCGTCATCGACTTCTACGAAGCCCTGCTCGAAGCCGAACGGCGGACAGGCCGCAATCTCTACGCCGACGGCGTCCATCCCAATGCCGAAGGCTACGCCGTCCTGGCCCGGGAAGTACTGAAAGTGATGGGGGTTAGTGGCTCGTGATTCGTGGCTAGTGGCTCGTAGGGGCCGCCCAAAGGGCGGCCCGCCTGATTCACTAAAAAAGCACTGTCTTTATGACAGTGCTTTTTATGAACTATAGGGGCGCGCACGTGGCGCTCCTACAATGTGGGCTACGAACCACCAGCCACTAGCCACTAGCCACTAGCCACTAGCCACTGATTTACGGGATTCCCACAACGGGCCGCCCTTTGGGACGGCCCCTACAGCGACATCACAGATGTCGTTAATGCCCGGCTGTAGGCTGGACATCGGTCTTTGCATCGAGGAGGACGTCTTTTTTGGTGTCGCCGTTGACTTTATATTTCAAGGTCAGGACCAGGACGCCGGCGCAGAACATGAAGGCGGCCATGAGATAGTAGCCCATGTCGAAGCTGCCCGTTTCAGCCTGGACCCAGGCCATCATGTTCGGTCCGAACATGCCGCCCAGGTTGCCGCAGGAGTTGATGAGGGCGATGGAGCCGGCAGCGGCCGGGCCGGAAAGGAAGGTCGTCGGGATGGTCCACCATACGCCCATGGAAGCATGGATGCCGATAGCCGACAAGCAGATGAGGAACAGGGCGACGCCCATGTTGTGAGCGAACGGCGACAAGCCGAGGCCGATAGCACCGACGGTGAGGGCGCCGAAGACATGCCATACTTTATCACCTGTAACTGTAGCCGTATGGCCGATGACCAGCTGGACGACGAGGGCTGCCATCATGGGGATAGCGATAGCTCCGCCGATGAGCGAGGTGGACCAGCCGGAGAGGTTCTTGAGGACGGTCGGCATCCAGAAGTAGAAGCCCCAGAAACCGACGACCCAGAGGAAGTAGATGAGGCAGAGCTTTAAGACTTTAGCATCTGTAAAAGCCTGGAAGACCGTGTATTTCTTGACGCTTTGCATCTTGGCCTGTTCTTCCTGGTACATAGTGGTCAAGTATTCTTTTTCAGCATCCGTCAGCCAGCTGGCCTGGTCGGGACGGTCTTTAACGGCAAAGAAGAAATAGAAGGCAAAGCAGAGGGCCGGGATGGATTCCAGGATGAACAGTTCCTGCCAGCCCAAGAGGCCGAAGAAGGAGTGTTCCAAGAGAACGCCGGCGATAGGAGCTCCGATGATGGTCGAGAGGAGCAGCGATGTCAGCATGAGCGACGTAGCCCGGGCCCGTTCGGCTGCCGTGAACCAGCGGGGGAACAACAGGGAGTAGATGACCGGATAGAGGCTGGCTTCGGAGGCCCCTAACAGGAAGCGGCAAAGGTAGAATTGCCATTCCGTCGTGACGAAGGCCATGCACAGGCTGACAGCGCCCCAGGTGAACATGATTCGGGAAATCCATTTCGAGGCCGAGAACTTAGCGGCGAACAGGGAACCCGGGATTTCCAGGAGCAAGTAGCCGGCGAAAAAGATGCCGGCGCCGAAACCGTAGACTTCCGGCGACAACCAGGACAGGGTCTGGGTCATGGTCAGTTTGGCGTAGGAAATATTGACGCGGTCGATGCAGGCTATAATCGAGACGAGAAAGACCGGTAAAATGATGCGAAGATCTCTCCGTCGTTTCAGACTGTCGAAATTGATGTTTTCCATGATGAATTCCTCCTATTATGAGTCATATAGTCATAAGATAAACATGAAATAAAAAAAACTCCCGTCCACAAGGGACGGAAGTTTATATCCGCGGTACCACCCAATATTCCTCACCAAAAAAAGCAAGGCACTTTTCAACGTACTATCATACGCGTTTCCTGTAACGTGGATCAGACGGTGCAGTTTACTCATTTCAACTGCAATTCTCAGAGATGATTTTCCATTTTCCTTCCACCACCGGCTTTCACCATACCCGGCTCGCTGTGCGCTTCCGTAAAAATGTACTCTTTCTCGTCATCGAATGTCAAAATATAAAATCGATGTTTAACTTACGGTCCTTATCATAGCCCTTGGGAATTGATTTGTCAAGCTTTTTGTCGTAAAAAGAATTATCCCTTGAAGGTTTCTGCTGTTATTCCTGTTTCTTTTTTTTAGGTTTGCCGTGGGTCGTTTGCCGTTTGCCGTTTGCCGTAGAAGAAAGGAGATTCGACAAACGAACCACGAACTACGAACAACGAAAAGGCCTGCCGCTAAAAGCGACAGGCCTTTTTTATTTGGTGGAGATGAGGAGAGTCGAACTCCTGTCCGTAAATGCCGCCCCATGAACTTCTCCGAGCGCAGACCTTGTTAGGATCTTAAACCGTTTTCGTACAAGGACAAACTAGACGATTCCAGCCTGTGAGTTTCCCGATACGACTACCAGGCAGAGCCATGTGGTATCCCGCTAAGTGACGTCTGCGAGCTGCCCGCAGGATTAGCAGCAGGAGACGTTAGCCGCACTTAGGCAGCTAAAGCAAAATTGTTTTCTTTTGCGTTTAATTTAAAAGGTTCACCGATTTACGGGCAGATGAAACCCCGGCTCGCTATTCATGATACAACCATCCACGTCGAAACCTTTACATCCCCATGGATAGAATCTCCCTTTACAGGGATTCAAAATAAGTATAGCACATATTTTACCGTTTGCCAATGAAGTTTATGGTATAATATGCGTAGGGGCCGCCCAAAGGGCGGCCCGCAGTTCGCAGTTCGCCGGTCGTGGTGATTTATGGTTTACAAGCAACCTCTCCGGCCCTTCAGGCCACCTCTCCTAGCAGGAGAGGCTTAACTATACGAAAGGATGTCTTCATTTTGTTGTTATATATCATTAAATGGCTTTATGCCTGGATCCTGCCCATGGGTGGCATTGTCCTGGCTTTGATTCTCTTATTGTGTTATATGTTCCGCAAGCATAGTCCCGGCCGCTGGGCGCTGGCTGTTGTTACGGCTGTCTTTTATCTTTTGTCCATCGAGCCCGTATCGAACGGCCTCATCCATCCCTTGGAAACGGCTTATGACCAGCCGCGGGGGACGGCTGTCGCTGGCGATGTCATCGTCCTCCTCGGTGGCGGCTCCCGGGCCGGCGTCCCCGATTTCGACGGTACCGGCCAGGTCGGCAGCGCCGCAGCCAACCGTTTCCTCATGGCCTTGCGCCTGCAAAAGGCTAAGGATTTGCCCATCCTCTTATCGGGCGGGACCATCCTCGAAGGCGACGCCAATGAATCGGAAATCGAAAAGCGGATGCTCCTCTCCCTGGGCGTGCCGGAAAATAAGATCTTCATGGACGACAAGAGCCGCAACACGGCGGAAAATGCCGCTTTTTCCAAGCAAATCTGCGAGCACCAGGGCTGGACGAAGCCCATCCTGGTCACCAGTGCCTTCCACATGCCCCGGTCTGTCCGCTTCTTTACGCGTGAAGGACTCGATGTGACGCCGTATCCCTGTGATTACCATACGAGTGCTGTGACGAACTGGTCCGGGTACTCCGTCGTACCCCAGTCTTTTTACTTATTTAACTCCTGTCTGGCCATCAAAGAATACGTCGGCATCGCCGCCGCTTCTTTGCGGATGCAATAAATTGGGACATAAAACGTCCATGGTATTGCAAAATCGTACCCGATGTGGCATACTTACAGTGTAAGTAGTAAGGCCCTCAAGTTCTTAGAATTATGTAAAAAGGTTATTTTGTTTTCAAAAGGAGTGTATCGACAATGATTAAAGTTGGTATTAATGGTTTCGGTCGTATTGGTCGTTTTGTTTTCCGCGCTGCACAGACTCGTGATGACATCGAAATCGTAGGCATCAACGACCTCTGCCCGGTTGACTACATGGCATACATGCTCAAATACGACACCATGCACGGCCAGTTCGACGGCACGATCGAAGCTGACGTCGAAAACAGCCAGCTCATCGTTAACGGCAAAAAAATCCGCGTAACGGCTGAAAAAGATCCGGCAAACCTCAAATGGGACGAAGTCGGCGCTGAATATGTCGTTGAATCGACAGGCCGTTTCCTCACCATGGACCTCGCTGAAAAACACCTCGCAGCTGGTGCAAAATACGTTGTACTCTCCGCTCCTTCCAAACAGGGTGCTGACGGCCGTCAGGCAGACATGTTCGTTTGCGGCGTCAATACCGATACATACAAAGGCCAGAAAATCGTTTCCAACGCATCTTGCACGACGAACTGCCTCGCTCCGATTGCTAAGGTCCTCAACGATGCTTTCGGCATTAAAGAAGGCCTCATGACGACGGTTCACTCCACGACGGCTACGCAGAAAACCGTTGACGGCCCGTCCATGAAAGACTGGCGCGGTGGCCGTGCAGCTGCTGGTAACATCATTCCGTCCACGACGGGTGCTGCTAAAGCTGTCGGCAAAGTCATTCCGGAATTGAACGGCAAATTGACCGGCATGTCCATGCGTGTACCGACCCTCGACGTTTCCGTCGTCGACCTCACGGTCAACCTCGCTAAACCGGCTACATACGATGAAATCTGCGCAGCTATGAAGAAAGCTTCTGAAGGCGAACTCAAAGGCATCCTCGGCTACACTGACGAAGCTGTCGTTTCCTCCGACTTCCTCGGCTGCCCGCTCACGTCCATCTTCGACGCTAAAGCTGGTATCGCTTTGACGGACACCTTCGTAAAAGTCGTTTCCTGGTACGACAACGAAATCGGCTACTCCAACAAAGTCCTCAACCTCATTGCTGTCATGAACGATTACAACAGCAAACACTAATTTGTAGCGACGCATTTCCCAACGGGTAAACAGCCTCCCGTTACAAATCAGATTGAACCCTAAAGGGGCCGTCGCATGGCGGCCCCTTTTTATTACTCATCGATTACAAAAGGAGTCAAAAACTGTAATGACGAAAAAGAAACCTGTAATGCTGGTCATCATGGATGGTTTTGGCTGCAGCCATATCGAAAAAGATAACGCCGTAGCCCAGGCAGACCTCAAGGTCTTGCCGAAACTTTGGAAAGAATATCCTCATTCGTATCTCGGCGCATCGGGCGAAGACGTCGGTCTGCCTGACGGCCAGATTGGCAACTCTGAAGTGGGCCATCTTAATATCGGTGCGGGACGTATTGTGTACCAGGCGCTGACAAAAATCACCAAGGACATCAAAGACGGCGCTTTCTTCCAGAAACCGGCTCTCGTCGGTGCTATGGAAAACGTCAAGGAAAAGGATTCGGCCCTCCATCTGCTGGGCCTCGTCTCTCCTGGCGGCGTCCACAGCAGCGAACAGCATCTCTATGGTCTTTTGGAAATGGCCAAGCGCAATGGCTTGAAAAAAGTCTACATCCACGCCTTCCTCGACGGCCGCGACGTACTGCCCCGCAGCGCCGGCGAATACCTCAAGGAACTGGAAGATAAGTGCGCTGAACTCGGCGTCGGCGAAATCGCTACCATCAGCGGCCGTTATTATGCCATGGACCGCGATAAACGCTGGGAACGCGTTGAAAAGGCTTATGACGCCGTCGCCCTCGGTGAAGGACCGCAGGAACCGGATGCTCAGACCTGCCTGGAACATTCCTATGCGGCTGACATTTCCGACGAATTCGTCATTCCCACTGTCATCCATAAACATCCTGTCCAGGATGGCGACAGTGTCGTCTTCTTCAACTTCCGCCCTGACCGGGCCCGCCAGTTGACGACGGCTTTCGTCGTTCCCGATTTCGACGGCTTCCCGCGTCCGAAGAAGCTGGATACGTACTTTGCGACCATGACCCGTTATGAAGATGACCTTCCGGTACACGTCGTCTACGATAAGGAACGGATTCCGGATACCTTAGGCGAAGTCCTGGCTAAGGCCGGCAAGACGCAGCTGCGCATTGCCGAAACGGAAAAATACGCTCACGTCACGTATTTCTTCAATGGCGGCGAAGAAGAACCGAATCCCGGTGAAGACCGCATCCTCGTACCGTCGCCGAAAGTTGCGACGTATGACTTGCAGCCGGAAATGAACGCGCCCATTGTCACGGAAAAAGTCATCGAACAGATCAAGGCCGATAAATATGATATGATCATGCTCAATTTCGCCAACGCCGATATGGTCGGCCATACAGGCGTCTTTGAAGCGGCTGTCAAAGCTGTCGAAACGGTCGACACCTGCGTCGGCAAAATCGTCGAAGCCTTGAAACCCGTCCAGGGCCAGCTCCTGATCATCGCCGACCATGGCAATGCGGAACAGATGGCCGATCCCGATACGGGCTGCCCTTACACGGCTCATACGACGAACCATGTACCGTGCATCCTGGTCAGTGAAGAACATAAAGGGGATCACCTGCACGACGGCATCCTGGCCGACGTCGCCCCGACCATGCTGACTTTGGCCGGTATGGACATTCCTGCCGATATGACCGGCAAATGCCTGCTGGACCAGTGATTATACTCTGTTGTTCTATCGCATCGTGAAGGGAGAGAGTAAGATGGAACAAGATACATTGAGTATCTTTCAAAAAATAGCTCCCGATGTCATGGGGACAATCAAAGAACGCTATCTGCTGCTGCGGCATATCGCCGACGCCGAGCCCGTCGGCCGGCGGACCCTGGCAGGTCTTTCGGGCCTGTCGGAACGCGTCGTCCGGTCTCACGTCGACGTCTTGCGGCGCAGCGGCATCGTGCGCTTTACGACGCTGGGCATTGCCATGGAACCGGAAGGCAAGCGGCTCATGCCGGATCTCCTGGAGTGTTTCCTGCGTCTGAATAATTTGGACGACATGCAGCGCCAGATCCGCCAGAAGCTGGGCCTGAAAAATGTCTATATCGTCCCCGGTGACAGCGATAACGATAAGACCGCCAAGGAAGAACTGGG
>ERZ1023853.77-NODE-77-length-24298-cov-9.388030_pt1 | contig 24298 bp, 30 predicted proteins | sample MGYA00380386_ERZ1023853 | MGnify/ENA primary metagenome ERZ1023853 (study PRJEB33179, sample SAMN07449009) | human gut metagenome | biome: Human-gut; feature: Human associated habitat; material: Faeces | host: Homo sapiens | place: India: Bhopal | collected...
GCAGCGTCCAAGACCCCGGCTGGCCAGGCGGGCAAACCGCTCAACGAGATAGGCCACGGGTACTATGAGGCCGCCCGGGGCAGACGCTACTACTGCCATCGGGACCTGGCCGGGCGCCGCATCCACTATGTGGTGACACCGGCTGGGAACCTGGCCCCGGTCTGTGCCGATGACCGGGAATGTAAACCGAAAGGCATCCCATGCTACGGGCATAAGCCCAGGCTTCGACGTTCGCCACGGACGCGGGTTTTGAAGCAAAATCAAGGAGGATAACATGATTAGTGATGAAACGGCCAAGATGGCCGTAAATACAATTGCAACGTATTGCGTACTACATAGAAACTGTAATAACTGCAAAATCATGGATAATTGTCTAGGAGTTGAAGTCGTAGCAGATCCATTTAGCGGCCTGCGTTCATACCCGGACATAGACACATTTGGAAATATGCAGAAGCCATCAAAAAAGCCACCGAAGTTCGACGTTACGCAGAAAGACAGCGCAGATTTTCAGAACTATATCAACAAGATTTTCATGGAAGAAGCGGAAAAATACGGGCTCCCGATGAACACGGCCAACTCGATAAAATGGTCCGCAAACGGGAAAATCAAAGTAACGTTCGTCGACGACGGCAACAAGACGAACTACATTGGCGTGGCGAAGTGCCATCCAAATGACGCTTTCAATCCGGAAGTCGGTATCAAGCTGGCCATCGAAAGAGCGGCCCAGGCGATGCATGCGCCGTTCGTTCCGGAAGAAAACGAAGCTTATTATTACGTTGACGATAAGAACCTCATCTATAGCACCATCAACCATAATTCAAACAAAGATGCGTTAAACATTGCAGTCGGGAACTGCTTTAGGAAATATAAAGAAGCACAAGCTAATGCAGACGTCATCATGAAGCGCATTGGAAAAGCTACGAAACTGCTGGAAAAATTACGGGATGAAGGAGATGAATGCCATGAAACTTGTCTACGAACACGATTACCCGAAACCTGGGGAAAAGTGGAAACGCAGATGAATGAAGGTGATTCGATTGTTGAAAATCTTAGAATTATTCGGCGGAATCGGAAGCCCTAGGGTAGCTTTGCGGAACTTAGGAATCTCCGTAAAAGCAATAGATTACGTGGAAATCGACGAAAAAGCGGTGCGAAGCTACAATGCGATGTTTGCAAGCGAACTACCGTATAAAACGCAGGACGTTCGCGGATGGAATTTAAAGCCGGATATTCTCATTCACGGCAGCCCTTGCCAGGACTTTTCCATCGCGGGCCGTCAAAAGGGAGCAGACCCCGGAAGCGGCACTCGATCGTCACTCATGTGGGAAACGCTAAATATCGTCAAAAACATGGGATTGTGGCGACCGAGAATTATAATCTGGGAAAACGTGAAGAATGTACGGTCAAAATACATGGTACATAACCATGAGCGGTACATGTCTGAGCTGAAAAAGCTGGGATATACAAGCAGTTTTCGCATGTTGGATGCTAGAAACTTTGGCTTGCCGCAAGCCAGACAGCGAATATTCACTATATCGGTGTTGGGCGGTCAAGATTTTGACTTTGATGCACTCAAACAAAGGCCTATGCAACCCATTGCTAACTATCTAGAGGACGGTCCGGTAGACGACTTTTATACCGTCAAAGCGCCCAGCATGTTGCGGGCAATCGGGAAAACGGGGACTGTGCGCCGTCTGCCGATTATCAAAGATTACTGCTACACAATCACGGAGCGACCAGACAGAGCGCCAGGAAGTGGCTGTCTTCCTATAGGTAATGGCAAATACAGATACTTGACGGAAAAAGAATGTTGGCGATTACAAGGATACAGCGACAAGGATTTTGAAGCGGCCGCCGGTGTTAATTCCCGCCGAGCGCTGTATAAGCAAGCTGGGAACTCCATCCCTGTACCGATTTTTGAAAGTATTTTTGAAGCAATGCTATAGAAAGGATAATGACAGATGCGATGGGTAGACGTAAACGAACAGCTTCCCATTCCGCAGCGGCGTGTATTGGTAGCGATGCACGCCGGCACGGAGTGGGAATTTAAAGCCGTCGGGGTGTTTTGCCAAGACCATTGGCTCGTAGACGGGGAAACCCGTCTCATCCCGATGTGCGAAGTAGATTATTGGGCGCCGATCGCCTCGACGCCGAAGCGATAGAGGTGACAGGATGACAAAACGAACGGTATGGCTTGGGCTCATCATTTACGCCGTCGTATGCATGGCGGCTTTCGTGACGATGCTTATCATGATTTTCAGATGAGGTGGGATTATGGAAAACTGGTACAAACCTGGCCCGGTACATTGCCGGCAGATGACAGAAGAGGAGCGCCAGCACTACACCACGAAGAAGACGAAAGTGTCGGACAAGCGTATGGAATCAGACATCGAGACTTACCAAGCCGATCAGATATTCAAGATTAGGAAGCGGATACATTACACCTACAAGAAGGTTCACGGGAGGAGACGATAAGAAGTGCGGGACATTATTAAATATTCGTTCTACGGGGCTTGTATAACGTTTTGGGTGGCCCTTACGATAACTTTATTGTGCGTAAATAAATAGGGGGCTTATAGCGGATATGGGACGCAAAAATAAAAGACGGAAACAAAAACCGCCTTTGCTACCCTGGAACCGAGAGCCGGAACTAAATCACGGAAGGGGGACCGTCTCTCATCGGAGCCGCTGCGCGTTCTGCGGGCGGCCCCTTCCTCGTTCCGGCTGGCACTGGTTCCGGGACGAATTCGGGCAAAGGGTCCGAAAGTGCAACGATGAACGAAGCTGTATGAGAAGCAGGAAACAGGCCGCCGAGGATTCATTCCGGCGGGCCATTCGGCGCAACGCATATCACACGGGAAGCTATTGGATGAAGGAGGACCGGGAAGATGGAAACGAATGATCGTATTGAGCAGGTCAAGGGCCTGCTGCACCGCTATCACCGGACGGCGGTATATATCAAGAACCTCAAAGAGGAGATCGCCGACAAGAAAGCTCAGATAGAAGCCATGCCGGCGCCCAAAGTGCCTGGCTATTCGCCAACCCCGGGAGGCGGGGCGAATAATCTGAGTCCCGAGGAACGGGCCTATTTTGCCAATGAACGGGCCTTAGAGCGCATCACGGAATTACAGTGCCGCATCAACGAACTGGAGCCGATTCTGCTGCGTGTCGACCGGACACTCGATGCCCTGACCGTTACCGACCGGAACATCATTGTGAGCCGCTGCATCAATCACTACCCATGGAACATGACGGCCCGGACGGCCCACTGCTCACCAAGTTACTGCCGCCGGCGCATCGACCACATCCTCAGCCTGATGGCGGACATGATGCTGGGGCCTGGCGACATCCCCATCCCCATGGAGTTATTCACGCAGGATACACAATGATTGTGGATAACTGGAAAGCTGTAGCACATTCGTAGCACTTTTGTAGCACATTCGTAGCACCACATGACAAGCTTTGCGTGCTATAATGACAGTATCGGGGACGGGGACCAGATGCCGCCGTTCGGTCATTGCGCGGTATCAGTCCCGTCTCTACAATGTGCGCTTTGTTCTTAGTGATAGGCAATCTAACGGCGCACAACATGGACGTGGCCGGGTGTACAATAGTAGTGTGTGTCTGTCGCGCTGAACAGGCATACCCCCGGAATCGTCCGACCTGGGATAGTTGGTTGTTAGGTATGTCCGCCATGGGGCCTCCAGGCATCGAGGGTTCGAGTCCTTCCTATCCCCCAATATGAATAGAGAGAGTCGTCTGTTGTGACGGCTCTTTTTTTGATTTTAGGAGATTGATTACCGTGAATATTATTGATAAACCCATTGACGAATTAATCCCTTATGCCAACAATCCGCGACACAATGATGATGCTGTTTTTGCAGTGGCAAACAGTCTTTCACAATTTGGGTTCAAGGTTCCTGTCATTGTAGACAAGGAGAATGTCATTGTTTGCGGGCATACTCGATACAAGGCTGCTCAAAAGTTGGGGCTGAAGACTATTCCATGCATCATTGAAGATGATTTGACGCCTGAGCAAATCAATGCGTTTCGCCTGGCTGACAATAAGACGGCGGAGCTTGCTGATTGGGATATGTCGAAGCTGGAAGAGGAACTCCAAGGGTTGGCTGACGACTTCGATATGGAAGATTTTGGGTTTAAGGAACTGGAAACGTTGGACGAGCCATCAGAAATCGCAGACGATGATTTCGATGATGCCCCTCCAGAAGAGCCGAAGGCTAAACGAGGCGATTTATATCAACTGGGAGAACATCGTTTACTATGCGGGGATGCAACAGTCCAGGATGATGTCGAACGTCTACTGGGGGGATAAAGCAGACCTTTATCTGACCGACCCGCCGTACAATATAGCACTCGGCATGGCCGGCAGTGTTGATGAAGCCAGGAAGAGACACCGCAGGACAGACGGGCTTGTCATCATGAACGACAAGATGGAAGACACCGAATTCAGGACATTTCTTGGCGCAGCTTTCGGTTGTGCCAAGTCAATAATGAATCCGGGAGCGGCATTTTACATCTGGCATGCCGACAACGAAAGTTATAATTTCCGCGGCGCTCTTCGCGATGTAGGGCTGACGCTCCGGCAAACGCTAATATGGAACAAAAATCAAATGATACTGGGTCGGCAGGATTATCAATGGAAACACGAGCCATGCCTTTATGGTTGGAATGACGGGACACATCATTGGTATAGCGACCGCAAGCAGACGACCGTCATCGACATGGATAAGCCTGTAAAGAGCCCGGAGCACCCGACCATGAAGCCGGTTCCCCTCTTTGCTTATCAGATTCAGTGCAGCACAAAGCCAGGGGACATTGTATATGATTCCTTCGGCGGGAGTGGGACAACATTGATTGCCTGCGAACAACTGCAGCGTAAGTCTATGATCATGGAGCTGGACCCGCGCTATGTTGATGTTATCATCAAGCGATGGGAAACATTAACTGGGAAGTCGGCTGTACTGATGAATTGACAATTACGAAACCAGACAAATAGGCGGTGGTGAGCGTGTAATGGATATAAAAGAACAAGCGTTTCGTGACTATTCGAGAGGGCTTAAATATAAGGAATTAGCAGAAAAATATGGAGTATCTGTAAATACCATAAAATCATGGAAACAGCGGTATGGCTGGAGCCGTGAAAAGGGTGCACACAAAGGGAAAAAGGGTGCACCCTATTTTAATATAAACGCAGTTGGGAATAATGGCGGCGGACCTTCCGGAAATCAGAAAGCACGTACCCATGGACTGTACGCTAAGTACGTACCGGAAGAGACACTGGAAATTATGGATGGAGAACGCAAGAAAAGTACAATCGATTCCTTATGGGAAAGCATTTGTTTACAAAAAACCGCGATTGTACGAGCTCAACGCATTATGTTCGTCCGAGACGCGGCGGATATTACCAAGGTACAAAAAAGACTGAAATCTGGCCGCAACGGCAAAGAAGTGGAATTTGAATTGCAAATGCCATGGGATAAGCAAGCGGCATTCTTAAATGCACAGTCACGCGCCATGGGAACTCTCAACAATATGATTAAACAGTATGAAGAACTTCTGCATCATGGCGCAGATAATGAAGAACAACAACTGCGAATTGAAAAACTAAAAGCTGAGGTTGCAGAATTGAGCGCTGATGGTAATAGAGCGACATCAACTACTACTGTACAGGTGTATTTACCGGGTAATGGGCGGGATGGTGACAAGAAATGATTATCAAACCACAGCCAGGGCCGCAGGAAACCTTTCTTTCCTGCCCCGCAGACATTGCGATATATGGCGGCGCCGCCGGCGGTGGCAAAACGTACGCGTTATTGATGGAATGTTTGCGCCATGTGGACAATCCCAATTTCGGGGCCGTCATCTTCCGCAAACAGGCGACACAGATCACCACCGAAGGCGGGCTATACGATACGGCCTTAGCTATTTACTACCCTTTGGGAGCGGTATTCAAGAAAGTGCCGGCACTCATGTGCACCTTTCCCAGCGGGGCGAAAATCTCGTTCCGCCATCTGCAATACGAAAAAGACGTTCTCGGCTGGCAGGGGTCACAGATACCGCTTATCGCTTTTGATGAGCTGACCCATTTCAGCGAGAGCCAGTTTTTCTACATGCTGTCCCGTAACCGGACGACGTGCGGGGTACGGCCCTACATTCGGGCGACGTGCAACCCGGACGCCGACTCCTGGGTCGCTGACTTCATTTCCTGGTGGATTGACCCGGATACGGGCTACCCCATACAGGAACGGTCTGGCAAGATTCGTTATTTCGTCCGCATCAGCGGGGAAATCATCTGGAACGATGACCGCAAGGCCCTGGAAGACAAATACGGGAAAGACGCGGTAAAGAGCGTGTCGTTCATCGCCTCGTCCATCAAAGACAACAAGGTATTGCTGAAGGCGAACCCGGAATACCTGGCCAGCCTTAACGCCCTGCCAGAGGTCGAAAAAGAACGGCTTTTATACGGCAACTGGAAGATACGGCCGTCCGGCGGCATGTATTTCAAGCGGGAACAGACGAAGATCGTCAAGACGGTTCCTGACAAAATCGTCGCCATTGCCCGTGCATGGGACTTGGCGGCAACGGAAATCACACCGAACAGTAAAGACCCGGACCGCACGGTCGGCGCCCTGTGTGCCCGACTGCGAAGCGGCCAGTATATTTTCCTCGACGTCGTACGTAAAGCCTTCATCTCGTCCGATGTCAGGAAGTTGGTAAAAAACACGGCCAAACTCGACCGGAGCATGTACGGCTGTAATAAGATCTTGATTCCCCAGGACCCGGGGCAGGCTGGCAAAGACCAGGCCCTCAGCTACATCCGGGAGCTGGCCGGGTATGGCATTGAGTGCCATACGGTCAGCGGAGATAAGGAAACCCGTGCCGAACCGCTGGCATCGCAATGGCAGAACGGAAATGTCCTGCTGCTAGAAGGCGAATGGAATGACAAGTTCCTCGATGAACTGGAGGGCTTCCCCCTGGCGCAGCATGACGACCAGGTGGATGCGGCCGATGACGCCTTTAATGCCGTGGCGAAGGCCAACGACTGGAAAGCGCTGATTTCGTAAGGAGCATCAAAACTATGACTGACATTAGAAGCGACGGGTTCTTTAACGCCTTCCTGGGATATGGAACCAGGCGTCGGGACCCGTTCACACATACGTATTTCCATAGCGGGCAGGTGGAATCCATAGCGGCCCGATGGCACGAATATGAAGAACTATTCACGTATAACGGCATCGCCCAAAAAATCATCAAGATTCCGGCTAACGACGCCGTGCGGGCCGGCTTCACGCTGAACGACGGAGACAGCGAGCTGGAACAGAACAAGGCCGTGCAGTCCATCCTGGAAGACCTGAATTTCCAGAGCGTCTTTTCCAAAGCCCTGTGCTGGAACCGCCTGTACGGTGGTGGCGTCGTGCTCATGCTCATCGATGACGGCGGGGAATTGCAAGACCCACTGAACGAAAATACCATCAAGAGTATCCGGAAACTGGTCGTCTATGACGCTCAGGACGTCACGCCGGAATATGAGTACCAGGACCCGAACCACTCTTTATATGGGAATCCGGAAACCTATACCATTGTAGGCTATAACGGTGGGTCTTTCTCGGTGCATGAAAGCCGTCTGCTCATCTTTGACGGGTCGCTCATCAGCAACCGGGAACGGCGCCAGCGCAACGGTTGGGGCGGTTCCATCATGGAGCAGGTACGCGATAATCTGATGCGGTTCGTATCGTCCCAGGAGTTTTCCCTGATGGCCATGGAGCGCATGAGCCAGTCGGTGCTCAAATTGTCCGGTATGGGCAACGTACTGAGCACCGACGAAGGCGAGAAGATCATACAGAAAAGGCTACAGCTCATCGATATGGCCCGGGGGATGATGAATACCATCGCCCTCGACACGGAAGATGAATATAACATCGAGACCATCACCATGAGCGGCCTTTGTGAAATGGTGGATAAATTCGAGACGGCCCTGTCGGCGGCGGCCGACATCCCTATCACGGTTCTTATGGGCCAAAGCCCGGGCGGCCTGGACGCCACCGGGGACAGCGACCTGGAGAACTATTACAACATGGTCGATCGCATCCGCCAGCGTACGTTAAAGCCGAAAATCAACCGCCTGCTGCATCTCTTGGCGCTGGCCCATGATGTGCCGCTGGCCCTGCCCGATGAATATACCATCGAGTTCGGGAAATTATGGAGCCCGTCGGCGAAAGAAGAAGCCGATACGAAGATGGCCGAAGCCGCATCACGGGCCCGTGATGCGGCTACGGCGGCGCAGTATGTATCTATCGGGGCGCTCGATACCCAAGAGGTACGGGACAAGCTCGACGAAGGCGACTTCTACAAGCTGGACCGGAGCCTCGACAAGGTCATCGAAGAAGCCCACAGCACACCACCCAAGGGGGAAACCATGAATGGCAAGGGAAATCGTTCCGAAGCGTAAAATCAGATACCCCATGGGGTTAGAACGGGATTATGCCAAACTGCTTGCGGCCTATGTAGCTCGTAAGATGAAAGTAGCGTCGGCCTTCATCCCGGAGATGAAAGCGGCCCTGCAATCGTCCAACACGACGGGGCACATTAACTTAGTCATCGACCAGATGGCCCAGGCTATGGAATCACCCGACGTCCTAACGGGAACTATGCAGAAAATGGCCCGCCTGGTAGAAACTTATACGGAGAAAGAGACCGACGCTGAATTTCGGAGCGTGTTTTCTCTTTCGGTGCCGCTTCTCCCGGGGCCACTAAAGAACCAGCCCGTCACAGATGTAGGGCGGCAGGATGCGGCCGCCCCGGACCTGGAGGAACTCAAGCGGGCCTGGGTAGACCAGAACCTCGACCTCATACGGAGCATCGACGGAGAGACGCTGGAACGCATCAAGCAGCGGTTAAACGACGCTATCATATATAACAGCAATGCGGCCGCGCTCACCAAGTTCCTGGCCGAGGCCATTCAGGACATCGCCCACAATGAGACGAACCGGGCCGTGCTGATTGCGACAGACCAGATAGGCAAATTACACGGGCGCATGAGCCAGTACCGGCAGGAACAGGCCGGCATCACTCACTACATCTGGGAGACGGCCCACGATTCCCGGGTACGGCCATGGCATCGCACAAGGCAGGGGAAGAAATTCGCCTGGAGCGACCCGCCGCCCGACGGGCATCCGGGGATACCGATACGGTGCCGTTGTGTGGCCCTTCCGGTCATCGACGTCGATACCATTCCTATCCGGACCAAGGCGGGGACCTTCATTTCGCTGGCAGCGAAAAAACTTACCTCAGCGCCGCCACAAGGCGAGAAAGAAGGAAACGCGAACAACTTATACCCCCAGACGTTGGGCGGGGCTTCACGGGGCGAAGAGATGACACACGCCGAAGCGGACAGCGGGAACGTCAATCCGCGGGTCAACTTCAGCGAGGCGTACCGGAACAACTGCCAGACTTGTGTCGTTGACTACGAAGCCCGGCGCCGTGGCTATGACGTCATCGCCAAAGGGTTCGAGGCCGGTGGTACGACGGAACGGTTGTCCCACAAGACCAACCTGGCCTGGCTGGACCCGGAAACCGGGGAAGCCCCGGCGTATATCCTTGATAAGGCCGTACATACGCCGAAACAGTTGGCCTCCTGGCTGCACCGCATGCTGGACCCGAAGGGGCGCTATACTATCGAATTCGCCTGGAAAGGCCGTGGCAGCATCGGCCATATCGTTTGTATTTCCCAGGATAAAGTGGGCAACCTGGTCATGTACGACCCTCAGCTCGACCGGACCTATACCGGCGACAAGGAAATACAACGCTATTTCAAGCGGGTCCGCTTCAAACGGACCTTCTACGGCATTACGGTTTATACGCCGCCCCGGCTCCTGCGGGTCGATGACAAGGCGTTCAACGTGAAGATCGTCAACGACGTTCTGGAAAAGAGGAAGAAATGACCGATACGAACGACATGGCCAACGAATTCGCCGTCTATCACGGATACGACGGGGCTGAACACCTCTGCACCTGGAAAGGCTACGAGGTATATGAACCGATAGCCAAGAAAGAGCGCATCACCGGCCTGCCTTACAAGATTCTGATACGGCAGGACGATATAAGGTTCTCTACCGTCAATGAGACATTCGACATCATGGACGACTGTGACGCGTACCTGGAAAGGGGGGGAGAAACATGATTCGATATGACAGGGTAGCGATTCATGCGACGAAGACCGACGAAGGGTTCATCCGTGATAAACCTATCGTCGGCCGTACGGGCATCTTAGAGTACCGGAACCCGGACGGAAGTACCCGGCGGGAATACCGGCCGCCGGAAGAAGCCTTTAACGCGGATTCCTTGAACTCGCTACAGGGGAAACCTATCACGATGGGGCACCAGGGCATGGTGACGAGTGACAACAGCAATATCATTCAGCCTATTGGTACCGTCCTTTCCCCGGGCAGACAGGATAACAACAACATCGTGGCCGATGTCGTCATTTATCAGCTGTCGACCGAGGCCCGCGAACTTTCCTGCGGGTACAATCTCGATTTAGAGGAAACCCCGGGAGTGACGCCGGATGGACAGCCTTATGACGCCATTCAGCGGCATATCCGTTATAACCATGTGGCCGTTGTCCCTAAAGGCCGTGCCGGTATTGCCCGGCTGAACATGGACGGGGACCAGGAAATGGATTTTGAGGAGCACCAAAACACGACAGGAGGAACGAAGACAATGAAAAAAGTAAGACTCGACAATGGCATCGAATACGATGCGGCGCCGGAAGTAGCCGTATACGTCGACCAGCTGCGTGAAGACCATAAGAAGCAGAAAGCTGAAATGGATACCTTGCAAGCCAAATACGATGCAGCCGTTTCTGATTTGAAAAAAGCGAAGGAAGACGCCAAACAGGCCGAAGAAAAAGCGAAAGCCAATTTTGACCAGGCTGTCAGCGAACGCGTTGCCGTATTGAAGCGGGCCGACGCATTTGGCATCAAAGACGCCGAAAAGATGACCGTCCAGGAAGTCAAGAAAGCCGTCATCAAGAAGGCACACGGCGATGATTTTGACCTGGAAAATAAGAGCGACGAATACATCAACGCAGCCTATGACCTCGTGAAAGACACGAAGCAGGAAACCAAAGCCGACAAGGCGGACGGCATTGCTAGCCAGGTCAAGACCATCAACCAGCCGAAAGAAAAGAAAAACGACGACGAAGATCTGACCGTGGCCCAGGCTATGGAAAAGCTGCGTAAAGACGAAGCAGACGCATGGATGAAGGAGGTTAAATAATTATGGCACAGAACAAACTTTTCACATGGTACGGCAATGAAGACCGCCCCGGTATCGCCGGTATGAAAGCCGACACGACGGTCGACGTCGTAGACAGCTATGCCGCTGAATCGTCCATCATGCCGGGCGACGCCGTGCTCCGTGGCACCGAAGAAGGTACGGTCAAATCCGTGACAGCTGCTACCGACGGCCCGAAGGTCATCGGCATCGCCTTACATAAACATTACGACCCGGAAATCGGCTGCTATCCGGCTGGCACCGCTGTCGATGTCATGACCAGTGGCGACGTATATGTTACCGCTGGCGGCGACGTACAGCCGGGCGATAAAGCCGATATTGCCATCGACGATGGCGCCGTCGTCTTCACGAAATCGGGCGGCACGGACACACTGCCGGGCGTTACGTTCCTCAATTCCGGGGCTAAAGGTGACGTCGTCCGCATCCGCATCCGTTTATAAACAGGAGGTATGAACAACATGACCATGACCCATTATGACGAAAGAGAAGCAAGATATTTGCAGAACGTGGTTGCTATGGACGAAGCAACGAGCGTATTCCTGGCCCGTCAGCTGACCCATATCCGTGCCCAGACGCTGACCGTCAAGAAGGCGCCCATGAACGCCTTCCAGGTATTCCCGGTACAGACGGACATTCCGGCCGGAGCTGAAAGCGCCGTCCAGTACATCTATGATGCTGTCGGCATGGCTGAAATCATCAGCAACTACGCCGACGCCCTGCCCCGTGTTGACGTTGTCGCCAAGGAACAGGCCGTCAAGGTCTTCTCTATCGGCGATGCATACGGCTATAACTACCGTGAAGTCAAGAATGCCCAGTTCGCGAACGTCCCCTTGAGCGCCCTCCGTGCCCAGCAGGCCCGCCGTGGTATCGATCTCAAGTTGAACAAAATCGCCTGGAATGGGGATAAGGCTCACCACATCACGGGCTTCCTCGATAATGAAAACATCTCGACGATTTCCCTGCCGGCCGACGGCACGGGCTCCAAAACAGCCTTCACCACGAAGACCTATGACAAGATGATCCGTGATATGAACGACATCATCGACGCCATCCCGACCGCCACGAACGAGGTAGAACAGGCCAATACGGTCCTGATGGCCCCGGCAGTCTATCGAGCCTTAGCGGAAACCCGCATTGAGGACGCCCAGGGTACGACGGTACTCCGATTCTTGCAGAGCCTGCACCCGGAAATTAGCCGCTGGATGAAGGTCGGCGAACTCAAAGGTGCTGGCACCGACGGTTCGGATATGGTCGTCGCCGGTTATTTCGACCCGACATACATCCGTTTTGAAATCCCGACCCGTTTCGACCAGCAGCCCGTGCAGTACCGTAACCTCGAATACGTCATCGATTGCGTAGCCGAAGCGGCCGGCGTTACGGTCACCATGCCAATGGCCTTTGTCAAAGCCCAGGGCTGTTAGCAGAAAGGGGAGGTCCTAATGATTCTGTTGAATAAAACGAGCCGCGCCGTCCTGTTCGGCGGAAACCTGCTTATTCCGCTGAAACCGACGACGGTTGACGGTAAATTGTCCGACGTCAAGAAAACGTATCCCGGGATTGCCGCCATGCTGGATAGTGGCGACATCGAAACGCTGACCAAAGCCGCCGCCGCGGAAGCCGAAAAAGACCTGGCTGCCAAGACGATTGAGGAATTACAGGCCTACGCGAATGAACAGGGCATCGGTTTGGGAATTGCCTCGACCAAAGAGGACATCCTGGCAGCCATTGAGGCCGCCAAATGAGCACCGTAAGTGATGCGGACCTGCTGAACACGGTCTACACGGTAGCCCCCGAATTCACCACGATGAACGACAGCGACGTCCTGCAAGTCATGGACCTGGCCAAGCTGTTCGTGAGTGAGAAGAAGTTCGGGAAATTCTACCCCGTGGCCCTGGCTGATTATACGGCGCACCTGCTGACACTGCGGGCCGAGACGGCCAACAGCGGCGGCATGAGTGCGACGCTGACGTCCGGCGGCATCGTCAGCGAAAGTGAAGGCGACTTATCCCGCTCCTATGGGGCAGCTAGTACAGGCAGTTCGGGCAACGATCTGCTCAGCAAGACCGTATACGGGAAAGCTTACCTGCAATTATTGAAACTGGTCATCGTACCGGTCCGCACACGGATGGGGTGATATTATGAGCGTCATTGATAAGGATCTTGGCTACAAGGCAACCATACACAACTTAACTCGGATGCAAGGCGAGATTGAAATCGGTTTCCTGGAAGGCGGTGGCGAGGAGGATGGGGTCCCCATTGCGTATATTGCAGCTTGCAATGAGTATGGAACCTCGAGGATTCCTGCTCGTCCATTCATGCGTCAGACTACAGAAAATTACCGTTCTGCCTGGGGGAGACTGGCGGCCCGGCTTGAGGACCGGGTGGCCCACGGGATGGACCCGCATCAGGCACTGGAGATTCTCGGCAATAAGGCCGAAGGCGACATGAAAGCGACCATTGGCCGCGGCCATTTCGTCCCCAATGCCCCGAACACCATCAAGCAGAAAGGCTCATCCCAGCCGCTGATTGATACCGGCCGTATGCGTAACAGCGTAAGCCATAAAGTGGAGGACTGATAGTATGGGATTCAGAAGGTCCGTCACCATCGAACGCACCAGCCTGGGCACTATCGACGATAACGGCCGATACCAGAAAGGCACGACGACCACGCTGACCATTCAAGCCAGTGTGCAGCCGTTGAGCCTCCGAGAGCAATCAACAATAATTAGCCCTGACGGGGCCCGTAACGTGTCTTACGTAAAAATCTACACCGATACACCACTCATCACACAAAGCGCAGCTAAGGGGCAGGTAGAGCCCACTATGGCCGATATCGTGCAGTACTTAGGACGTCGCTTCCTGGTCATACAGTGCGACGCCTACCAAAGCGGCGTCATTAGTCATTACCGGGCGTATGCCAAGGAGGTGCTTGCCGATGACGACACGTGACAAGATGGACTTCCTGCACGGCATTATTGCTGAATTGCTTGGGCTTCCAGGGAAACAAGTCGTATGGGTTAACCAGAACATGCCCCGCATCAAGCGCCCTTTTGCTACGCTCCAATTCTACGGCATTCACGGGGAAGCCAGCGAGGAACTGCGCCCGACGGGGCCGGGGACATACGACGTCCGGGTCCCGACATCGGCGACGCTGGCCGTGCAGTATTTCGGACCGGCTGCCCTGGAACACCTGGAAACGCTGGCCCGCGGGTTCGAGCGCCCGACGATTGCCGACCGCTGTTTTGCGGCGGCTGTCGTCGTTTACGATACGAACAACATTACGGATCTGTCGGTTCTTTTAGAGTCCCAGACCTGGGATGAGCGGGCAAATATTGACCTGTATATCCGCTATAACCATGATGTTGAAGATGAACCGGGGTATATTGAATCGGTCGTCATTGAAAGCCAGCTCCCAAAGAGCCAACCGGATACGACGACAAGTATCCCGCCTGCTCCGGACAGTTCCGGGAGCAGCGGAAGCGGAGACATGGGGGCCGATACAGGGAATACCGGTTCTGGCAGCACGACAGAGCCGGACACGCATGATTATTACATCGATACCGTCAAAGTAGACGGCACCACGAATTAAGGAGGACTGTTAAATGGCGAACATTGACCGCATTGTAAACGTCCAGATCGCCTTGAATACGACCGGCATCAGCAAGCTCGGCTTCAGCACGGTCATGGTCATCGGGAAACATACGCACGGTTCGAGCCGCGTACTGACCTATACCGATACCGACCAGCTCGTCGATGACGGGTTCCAGACGACGGACGCCATTTATAAAGCTGTTTCGGCATGCTTCTCGCAGATTCCCAGCCCGACGCAGGTCAAAGTCGGTAAATGGGGCAGCGATGAAGACCTGCCTACAGCTTTGGCCGCTATCTGGGCAGAAGACGATGACTTTTATGGCATCGTCCTGGCAGATCGGACAGAAGCCAACGTATTAGCTATGGCCGAATGGACTGAAACGCATATGAAGCTGTTTATGACGGCCACCGGCGACGATAAAGCAAAAGACGCCTCGGCTACGACGGACATCATGGCACAGCTCCAGAGCAAGAATTATTACCGCACGGCTGCCTGGTATCACGCCAATGCCACAGACGAATATCCGGAAGCGGCGGTCATGGCCCGCTGCTTTGCTATCGACCCGGGCGGTGAAACCTGGGCGAATAAGAAACTAGCGGCTATTACAGCGGATAATCTGACCGAAACGGAATACAACGCCATTACCAAGAAAAACGGAAACACGTTCGAGAAATTCCGAAACGTATCCATTACCCAAAACGGCAAGGTGGCAGCTGGCGAATGGATTGACGTTATCCGCTTCCGTGACTGGCTCCAGGAAGAAATTCGGACCAATGAATTCTATTTGCTCATCAACTCGGATAAAGTACCGTACACCGATGTAGGCATTGCCATGGTGGAAACGGTACTGCGTAAGGCCCTGGAAGACGGGCAGGCCGCCGGCGGCATTGCCCCGACAGAATACGATGAAGACGGGAACAAGAACCTGGGCTATACCATCGACGTACCGCTTTCTTCGAGCATCACGGCTAACCAGAAGGCCAGCCGTGTCCTGAAAGACGTGAAATTCACGGCCCGTCTTGCCGGGGCTATTCACGCTATCCGCATCAACGGGGCTTTTACTTATGACAACTTGTTGGAAAGTGCTTAGGGGGTGAATTAACAAAATGTCTGATGTATTAACATATGACCCGAAAAAAAATATCATCATCTATGGGAGCAAGCAGCTTACGGGCTTCGCTGAGGATGACATGATTACCATTAAGCCGCTGGGCGATGGCATGCAGATCTATAACGGCGCTGACGGTGAAGTTGGCCGAAGCGTCGACCCGAACCGCACTTTCGAGGTTAAAGTCAGCCTGGCTACATCCTCGAAGAGCAACGACTATTTAAGTGAATGCTACAATAAGGACCGCCGCACTGGCAGCTATATGCTCCCGTTGACCATCAAGGACCTCAGCGGCTCGACGCTGTTCTTTGCCAAGCAGGCCTGGGTGCAGAACTTCCCCGAATCGAAACGGGGTCGTAACATCGACAACCAGGACTGGACGTTCAACACCGGTCAGGTAAACGACCCGGTCATCGGCGGCAATGATTAACGAGGAGGCTAAAGCATGAGTATCATTTATCAGGGCGGTGAAACGAAGAAGTGGGACCAAGGCCAGTATACCTTTGCTATCCGTCAGTTCCCGCCGTTCCACGCCATGAAAGTGCTGGGTGAGCTCCAGAAGGTGCTTGCCCCGGCCCTGGGTGGCGCTATTGGCGGTATCAGGCCAGAAACGCTGGACCAGGACACGAACAATGTCATCTTTATCGGCAACACCGTGGCCGACGCCTTGAATGGGCTGGCCCGCAACATGGACGGCGACACGCTGGAAAAAGTATCTGCCATGTTATTGGACCCGGATTATGTCAGCGTCGCCCCGCTTCACACGAAAGACTTCCAGCAGCTCGACGAAAACGCCGTCAATGAGGTCTATAGCGGTCGCATTTTCGATATGATCGTCTTGATGGTTCAGGTATTTAAAATCAACTATCTGGATTTTTCCAAGCTCTCGAGCGTCCCGACTGGAGTCCTCGGAACGTTGCGAGGGCTGAAGCAGTCATTCCAGGCGAATGTTCCGAAGAATTCACGAAAATGACCTTCATCTACCGCGTACTGGATGCGGGCATGGTCACCATGACGGAACTGAAAAGCGGCCTGGTGTCCCTGGCCGACCTTGTCGGGATGACGCATTATCTCGACATGAAGAGTGATATCGAGTACGCGAACCTGAAGAAGTATGACAAGCCGGAAGGGGGTGGGCGCCATGGTCGTCCGTGAACTGATTACCAAAATATCGTTTGCTGTCAATCGAGGCGGCCTGGATGCGGCCAATAACGGCATTTCCCGCCTCAAGCGGAGCCTGGGAGGCATCGGCGGGGCCAGTTCCATGGCCAGCCGTATGTTCGGCAACAGCGCGGCGAATATGGTTGCTTCTGCCACCAAGGCTGAGATGGGGATTTCCCGCATCAAGTCATCCGTCAACAGCCTCATGGGTTCCCTGGGGCCGCTGGCCGGGGCGATGGCCGCGGCTTTTTCCATCAGCGCCATCAAGAACACGGCCGATGAAATGATGAGCCTGGATGGCCGTCTCCGTTCCGTCACGTCGAGCGAAGAAGAACGGCGTGGCGTGGAAACGCAGCTGTATGAGTTATCCCAGAATAACCGCAGTGCCCTGGCTGAAATGGGCGACCTCTATTTCAGTACGGCCCGGGCCTGCAAGCAGATGGGACGGTCGCAAGAGGACGCCATGAGGACCACGGATATTGTATCTAAAGCCCTCACGCTAGGCGGTGCAACGACGGAACAGGCAAAAGCCTCTATCTTGCAGTTAGGCCAGGCATTAGGTTCTGGTGTTCTTCAAGGCGATGAGCTCCATTCCCTTGATGAAAATGCCAGCCTGCTCATGCAGCATATGGCCGAATCTATAGGTGTTCCTCAAGCAGCCCTAAAAGATATGGGCAAGCAGGGGCAATTAACGTCTGATATGGTCATCGACGCCATCTTGGCCAGTGGGGCAGCGATTGATTCTGAATTCAATGGCATCCCGCTGACTATTGGCCAAGCCCTGACTCAGGCCAGCAACTCGTGGAAAATATTCATTCTGCGCATCGAACAGGGGACAGGGGTATTTTCCGACATCGCTACCAGTCTGAGCCAGGTATTTAAAGAGATTTCCCAGGGGATGAACGACATCGTCACTATTATGTCGGGCCCGGGAGATACGGCCGACTCGATGGCAGCCTTTGAAAAGGCGAAGGAAGCCCATCCATACATCGTAGCTATCGGCGATGCCTTGAAGACGGTCTACAATCTGCTCAACCAGATTGGCGAGGCCACGGGCATCGACAACCTTATCACGAAAACCATTCTGATTGCGGGGGCCGTCGGCGTCATGGCCGGGGTATTTTCCGCTGTCGGGACTGTTGTCGGCGCCGTGGCTGGCGTCATCTCCGGCGTGTTCGGGGCTATTTCCGGCGTCATTGGATTCATTGCCGCGGCTGGTTGGCCTGTCGTGGCGGTTATCGCCGCCATTGCGGCCGCCATCTATTTCGTCAAGAATCACTGGGATGAAGTCATGGCTGCTTTCAGCCCAGGACTTGAGATGATGAAACAGGGACTTGCGTTCTTAGCCGACGCCTGGGAGCGGATACAGCCGTTCATTACGGCTTTGATTCCGCCGCTACAAGCGATTGCAGAAGTCGTTGGCGGCGCCATTGTCACGGCGTTAGGCATGTTTTTCAGCACGGCTGGTTATGTATTCCGCGGTGCGGCGGCCTTAATTGATACCGTTGCCTCGGCTTTGCAGAAGGTCGGCGAATTCATCCAATGGTGTGCCGATGGGCTGGCAAGCCTCATCAATAAAGCCAAGGATTTTTTAGGCATGGGCGGCCAGATTAGTGCCGAAGGGTCGGCGCTGGAAAGTTTCGCGAACCGAGTCATCCCGACCGGGAACAGTTACTCTAATACAAATAATTATCAATTAAGCGTTGGCACGGTTCAGGATGCGATTGGATTTGCCAGCGGTACGAATTTCTCGCCGTATGGATAAGAGGTGAGCAGTATGGCATTTATGAGTGGCAGTAATATCCGCAATATCGGTACCAGTCTGGCAGGCGGATTAGCCGGCGGGTCTGGCTTCATGCCACGCAGTAATACGGGCGTACTCCCGAAGTTGACACAACCGGCACAGATTGGTGATATGCTCGAATGTGACGTCATCCTGTCACGGGTTACGACATTCGAGTCGGAGGTCACGCAGTTTCCAGTAGAGGACGGCTTTTCCATTTCGGACCATTGTATCCGCAAGCCGATGAAACTGACCATGGAAGTGTTGTTTACCCCGACGCCGGTCACTTGGTTCATGGCTGTATTAGGTGGGAGCCGCCACAGCTTGAACCGGGTAATGGATGCCATTATGGACATCTGGAAGAAGGGTGAGCCGGTTACGATTAAGCTCGTCGATGGAATTTATACCGACATGGTCATGACCAGTGCGCCCATGCCGCGTCGCTCCGAGGATGGGTACTGCTATAAGACGACGCTGGAGTTCCAGCATGTGCGTCGGGTTACACAGCGGACGGAAGACATTCCGGAAGACGGCTGTAATGCAGACGCCCAGGGGAAAGCCGGACAGACAGGCAAAGATGGTGGCATGGCCGCTACCGAGGAAATTGGCACGGGCCTTCAGACCATCGACCCCAGTACGGTAAACGATGCGGAATCTGGTGATATTTGGACTCAGATTGCCACGGGCAATGTAGATCTGAGCCAGTTCGGGGCCATTGGCGTCGGGCTGGAACATACGGCGGCAATGGCTACGGTATCCATTGCCCAGTCCATGGGCGGAATGGGGGCGGTGCTCTGGTGATTACGATTAGTACCTTAGATGCCAATTCGTTCGTCGAGTCGGTCATCCTAGACTCGATTCTCTACCGGCTCCGGCTGAATTGGAACGATGACGGCCAGTATTGGACGCTCGACGTCTGCAATAATGACAACTCCGAGCTGGTCCGCGGTATCGTCGTCGTGCCGAATTTTCCATTGCTCCATGCGTACCGCCGCATCAAGGGCCTGCCTCCGGGCGAGCTGTTGGCCGTCGTGTCCAGTACCAGTATTTCGGATATTGGCCGCAAAGATTTCATCAGTGGGAGAGCCCATCTGATCTACATGCCGAAGGAGGAATTGACGAATGTTGTGGAATCGGCAGTATAGGGTTAAGTTCCCAGGAGTAGGGCTGGAATTTGCCAATACGCTCCGCATCTCTTTCGACATCACGAAAGACCTGTCGAAGAATACGAACAAGGGGAAACTAACCATTTGGAACCTCAGCGACGAGACCCGGCATAAAATCAACGTTCCCGATACCAAGGTCGAGCTCTATGCCGGGTATAAGGACAACGGCGGGGCCGTCCGGCTCTTTGTCGGGTCGGTCATCAGTGCCCAGACGAAAGACGATGGCAAGGACGTCACGACGGAACTGTCGCTCTCCGATGGTCAGACGGCCATTCGGGATACGGCTTTTTCTCTATCATTTGCGCCGGGGACTCCGGGCAATACTATCATCCAGTACATCGCCGATGAAATGGGGCTGCCCCTCGTCTGGGGCGACGGCGTCCAGTTCGGCACATTCAAGGATGGGTTTTCCTTCGTCGGCATGGCCGCCGATGCCCTCGACGCTATATGCTACGGTTCGGGCGTCAAATGGAGCATCCAGAACGAAATCCTCCAGCTCATCAAGGAAGGTGGCACGGTCAGCAACAAAGGGCTGGTCTTTGCCCCGGATAGCGGCCTTATCGGGAGCCCGGAATGGTACACTAAGGCCAATTCTCAGCCGAATACGGCGACACCTAAGCGCAAGCGCAAGCAGGCCGAGAATACGGACCCGTCGACGGCCTCGTCGGGCTGGAAGGTCAAGACGCTGCTGTCGCCGACGCTCAACCCGGGAGACCTGGTCAAGGTAGAATCCCGCTACGTCGAAGGCTGGTTCAAAGTCCAGTCGGCCCACCATACGGGAGATACCTATGGCGACGAATGGAACAGCGAACTCGATTTAGTGGACCGGAACGCCACGCTTCAGTCGCCCGAAAGTGATGCGGCCAGCAATACGGCTGTATACGGGAATGGCGGGACGAGCGGCGAAGTCGATGCCAACGTCGACGCCGGTTGTGAAGCCGTGGCCAACAGCCAAGGCGGCTATATCCCTGACGGTTGCGTATACCGGGTCACCGAAGCCGGGTCCTACTATTCGCCGTTCCTCAAGCAGGAATACGATAATGGCCAGTGGGGCGTTGACGGTCTTTGTGCCGACGCCGGCGACAACTGTATCCCATACGACCCGAGCCAGCTCGAAAAGGGCGACGTCATCGTATTCTATAACGACGACCACAGCGAAGGGCATGTCGGCATATGCGACGGCAACGGTGGCATGTGGCACAACAGCTACACTCAACAAAGCTGGTATCATGCCGGCGATACCGACATGGGCGACCAGTATCCACAATACATCATCAAAGCCAGCCAGTGTTAAGGGAAGGTGTTTTTATGCAATCATCTAATGAATTACGGGACATCGTAGACGGATGGATAGCTGGTTCAGTCAATAATATTCATACCGCCATGCCTGGGAAAATCATCGACTACGATGCCGGCGTCTGCCAGGCTAGTGTACAGCCGGTAGGGAAATTCAAGGTGCAGGATGGACGCAGCCTGCCGTTCCCTATCGTGCATCATGTACCCGTCATATTTCCCAGTGGCCTGGGTGGTACAGCGGGCGTCACGATTCCATTACAGGCCGGTGATGGCTGTCTGCTCGTGTTTGCGGAGTCCCAGCTGGACGACTTCATGAACGGCGGCGACAGCGACAATGAACGGCGCCATAGCATCAACGACGCCATCTGTATTCCAGGCCTGTATAACCGGGGATGCCGGTCGGCCAGCCCGTCCGACGTCTGCCTGTTCAACGGCGGCGTAAAAATGGTCATCAGCTCCGGCGGCATTACCGTGACCGGCGGCGACCTAGTCGTCGGAGGCATTTCCGTGACGAAGCACACCCACACCGGGGATAGTGGCGGCACCACGAGCGCACCGAAATAGGAGGCATAGACATGGCCTATGATTTAGCAATGAACGTACAGACGGGCGACTTGGTCGTCCGGAATGGCGACCTGATGATCGTCAACAATGGGGAACGGGTCGCCCAACAGGTGCTCATTACGCTGCGGGAATGGCTCGGCGAATGGTTCCTGAAAACGAGCGACGGTGTCCCCTATCTTGAATATATCTTAGTCAAGAACCCCAACGAGGCCCACGTCCGGCAAGTCCTGTCGGAGGCCATTCAGAGCGTAGAGGGGGTCAAAGGCGTCACGGAGCTCGAATTCACATTCAACCGTATTTTAAGGACGCTCACAGTATCGTATGAGATTGATACCGATTATGGATTTATCACGAAAAAGGAGGTGCTGGGATATGGCAGATAGTGAAAACGTTTATGGCTTGACCCGTGACGGCTTCCGGCGGAAACGGCTACCGGAAATCCTGTCCGACATCAACCGCCGGGTATCGGACCGGCTGGGCGTTGAAATCGAGACTGGGAGCAACAGCCTGTTCGGGCAGCTTCACGGCGTGTTTGCGTACGAAATCGCCGACCTGTGGGAGCAAGCCGAAAACACCTATAACGCCATGTATCCGAACACGGCCACGGGCGTCAGCCTGTCCAATGCGGCGGGCCTGGCGGGTATCTCGGCCATTTCCGGCACACAAAGCCGGCTGCTGGCTACCTGTTATGGCACCAACGGCACGGTCATCCCTTATGGGGCACAGATATCCAGCAGTAACGAAAACGGCAGCTACTGGGAATGTATCGCCACTAATGCGGCCATCTCGAAAGAAAAGGCCTGCTATGCCGCATATAGTATCAGCAGTGCCGTGAGTGCCGGTACGGTTTATACACTGACTATCAATGACAAAACGGCCAGCTATGCCGCCGTTTCCGGGGATACGGCCAGCAAGGTGCTGAGTACCTTGGCAAAAAACTTTACCGGCGTTACCTATTCTATCGACAGCGGGGTCCTGTCCATACGGACGACGACCAAAGGGGAGACCTTTGCAACGGATGCCCAGAATGTCACTATCAGCTCTATCGGTACACCGATTCAGTTCCGCTGCGTGACGGTCGGGGCTGTCAATCCGGACATCGGCACCATCAACCAAATTGTCACCTCGATTCCTGGCTGGACCGGGGTCTTGAACCAGTATACCGCTTCTGTCGGCCAGGATGCCGAAACCGATACCCATTTGCGGCAGCGTTGGAACCGTTCGCTGTTTAGCCGCGGGTCCACGAATATTGACGCCATCGCCGAAGCCCTGGCCGACAACGTGACAGGCGTTACGACATCCAAAGTATACGAGAACCGGACCGACGCAACCGATTCTGACGGACGGCCGCCGCATTCCATCGAGGCCATCGTAGAAGGCGGGGAGAACGACGACATTGCCCAGGTGTTATGGAAAACGAAAACCGGCGGCATTGACACATTCGGCAACGACAGCGGCGTCGCTACGGATTCGCAGGGCGTGCAGCATACGATATATTTCAACCGCCCGCAGCAGGTCAAAGTCTGGATGAAGATTGTCGTCGGCAAAAACCCCGACGAAGTCTTCCCGCCTGCGGCGCTTAACGAAATCGCTGACGCGGTACTGGCGAAAGGGCAGGCGCAGGAAATCGGGCAGGACGTTATCTTGCAGCGGTATTTTTCGTCTATCTTCTCGGCTACGACCGGCGTCGGGTATATCAGCCTGACGGCCTGCACTGGCGACACGGCAGACGAATATACGACGGAAAATATAAGTATCAACGACCGGCAGATTGCCGTATTTGACGCGACCAGAATCGAGGTGTCTAAACAAGATGAGCAGTAACCGCACGGAAAGTATGGAAAACCATCTGATTGGACAGTTTCAGAGAAAGCAGATATTGCAGGCAATTCTTGAGGCATTAGGTGAAGAGCTGGACGAATTAGAGCAGGCCTTTTCCGACCTGAGGGATAAACGATGGATTGATACGGCAGAAGGGGCACAGCTGGACGGTATTGGTACTATCGTCAATCAGCCCCGGCAAATTGCCGACGCGATTCAAATTTCATTCTTTGGCTTTCAAGGGCAAGATAATACACTGGGGTTTGAACAGGGACGCTTCCGCGACCCTTGGGAGACATGGCTGCAAAGTGTCAGTCTAAGAGATCCGGAATATCGGAAAATATTATGGTTAAAAGTTTTCAAAGACGTTTCAAGCGGCACGGCTGAGGATACTATCGTCAGCACGCGTCGCCTTTTTGATTCTCCGTATGTCGTATTGAATGAGATAGGGAACGCGAAAATATTAGTTGGTATTGGCAAGGTGTTAGATG
>ERZ1023853.78-NODE-78-length-24232-cov-8.379824_pt1 | contig 24232 bp, 18 predicted proteins | sample MGYA00380386_ERZ1023853 | MGnify/ENA primary metagenome ERZ1023853 (study PRJEB33179, sample SAMN07449009) | human gut metagenome | biome: Human-gut; feature: Human associated habitat; material: Faeces | host: Homo sapiens | place: India: Bhopal | collected...
GGTTGAGGTCGAAGTTCTGCATGCCGAAGTGATTGGCCTTATAGTTGAGCTTTCCGCTGAACTTCTTTTCGCCCAACTCGCTGAAAGCCGATACGGCATAAGCGATGTTACCGGTACGGATGGCACTCTCTGAGGGTGTCATAAGGTCGGTGCCTTTCAGCGAAGCGTCGCTGCGCCAGTGGGCGGACAGCCTGTGCACGGACGAAGAATAGACGGCAGGCAAGCCGTTCTCATACACGGTGACGTCCTCACTCGGCAGACCAATCTGAATTTCGCGAGGCTTATTGGCGTCAGCTGCGTTGAGCATGACGTTGCGTTCTTCCTTCTTAGGCTGCTCCGAATCATTGGCAGAATTGTTTTCTGTATGCGTTTGTGCATACATGCCCGTTGAGGCTGAAGCCATAAGGGCAAAAGAGAATGTTTTGAGTTTAAGGTTCATATGTGTGATGCGTTATTGTTTTCGGTTGCAAAATTACTTGCTATATCGGCAGAATGTATGTCTGCGTAAACGCAAAGTAGATAATAATGAGAAAACACAAAAGCATAACTTGCTAATAATCAAAATGTTCGTATGTTTAGATTTTTTATCAAAGTAGATGGTATTATTTCGGATATAAATGCTAAATTTGCAGCATTAAACCCAATAAACCATAGTTATGCGACTGTTTCTTTACATTCTTCTTATCCTTATGCCCGTGTATGCTATGGCAAAACAGACTTTGGCTACTACGGACATCACGGACGAACGACACCTTCTGGAGCTTCTCGACAGCTATATTGAGAAGCGTGACGTTTACGCAAAACAGAAGGAAGAAAAGCTGAAACAGCTGAAGCTGTGCCTTAGAACTGCCGACAACAATGCGGCACGACTCGCCATTCTCGACAAGATTTATCGCGAATACTATACCTATCGTTACGACTCGGCACTGGTTTACGCAGACCGTGGACTGGCTCTTTCGCAGAGCGACAACGACGCTTACTTCACCATGCTCAACCGCATCAACCGTGCAGCCGTGCTGTCAACGGGTGGACTCTACAGCCAGTCTGAAGCTCTTCTGAACGAAATAGGCAAGGAGGGCGTTCCGCCACGTCTCAGACAATACTATTATTACACCTTCACGTGGCTATATAATTACTGGGAGTCGTTCTGCGACAAGTCGGAATTCAAGGACGATCTGCACAAGAAGAAGCATCACTATCTGAAGCTGACGGTCAGCGCCACCAACAATGACAATACTGCCCTGCATGCTTATCTCAACGCCGAACTTGCCTTCATGGAAAATCCCTTGGGCAAGAACGTGCTGAGTCTGTATACCACAGCCCTTATGCATAGCCCGGTCAACAGCCGTGTGCACGCCTCGGCGGCATACTGCATAGCACGCTATTATCGTGAGATTGGCAAGACGTCGCTCTACGAGAAATACATCATAGAAGCAGCCATATCTGATATGGTGTGTCCGTTGAAGGAAAATCTGGCGCTGCAGGAGTTTTCCACATATTTATATAAGAAGGATGCAAAATACGCTGACCATGCAGCACGATACATTTATTGCTCCATGGAGGACGCAAAGTTCTATAACAACCGCCTGCGAATGCTCGAGATTTCGAACATCCTCCCCATCATCGCCACTGCCAACCAAGAGGCATTGGCGCATAAGGAGCGCATCGTGAGGGGCGTGCTGGCTGTGGTCAGCTTCATGTCGCTCGTACTGTTCGCAATGGCAATATTCGGATATAAGCAGAACAAGTGGCTGGCAAGAAGCCGACGTGAGATAAGAAGCCAGAACAGACAGCTCACCGAACTGAACGAAAAACTCATTGCCACCAACCACCGACGCGAAACTTACATGCGACTGTTCATGGACATCAGCGCCGTATATATACGCAAACTCATAGAATATCGCAAGCTCGTCAGCCGTAAGATAAAGGCAAATCAGGCAGCAGACCTCCTCAAGACCATCAACAGCTATAAGTTGGCGGAAGAGGAAGCCACTACCTTCTATACACGTTTCGACCGAGCATTCATCGAACTATATCCTGGCTTCGTGGACGAGCTGAACGCCTTGCTCATGCCTGAAGCCCAAATAGAGCTGCCCTCCCCTAACTCGCTCACCACGGAAGCACGCATTTATGCCCTTATGCGACTGGGCGTGACGGACAGTCAGGAGATAGCCACGCTGCTCTTCTATTCCACGCAGACCATCTATAACTATAAGTCGGCAATGCGTACGCGTGCCATTAACCGCGACACGTTTGACGAGGACATCAGCAGACTTTGCCATATTGGATAGCATTGTTCTCCCACACAGCAAAAAAAAACTATTTTTTCTTGCAGAAAGCTTGCACGATTAAATCCATTATACTATATTTGCAACCGAAAACTAAGCGGAGTGACATAAATCACACCGTAAGCTACAACTATGCTTAATGACGAAGAAGCACACAAAACAAAGAACTAAGCACAATAATTAAAAACTTGACTAATACAAGACTACTATATGATAAGATTTATAGCACTCTTCTTCTTGGCGCTCGCCATGCAGACTGCATCAGCCCAAGACAACAACAAGAAGGAAGTCTGTATCAGATTTAGGGTGGCGTCGAGCGTTCTCGACACCAAATTCGCTGACAACGAAGCCAACCTTAACAATGTTATAGAGTTTCTTAACGAAGTCACTAACGACACCACACTCGAACTTACTAAGGTGACGTTCTGCGGATCGGCATCACCTGAAGGTGGCAATGCGTTCAACCGTAAGCTCGCCAAGCGTCGCTGCGCCAACATGGAGCAGTATGTGCGCCAGCGCATCAGCTTGCAGGACAGCATCGTCGTACGTCAGGAATGGTCTGACCCCTGGGACAAGCTCGCTTACTACGTGGAGCAATCAGATATGCCTCACAAGAAGGAAGTGCTACACCAGCTGCTCGAAACTCCGGAATATACATATAATAAAAAAGGAGCGCTCGTGGACAGCCGCAAGAAGCGACTCATGGACATGAACTACGGACGTACATGGAACTATATGCTCGACAAGTTCTTCCCATCCATAAGAAACGCCAGCGCTATCCTCGTCACCATACGAAAGAAGTATGAGACACCGGAACCGGAGATAGTGGAGAAGCCGGTGGAGGACACCAAGCAGACAGAGACTGTGGTTGAGCCGGAACCAATCATTGAGGTGGACACCACCTCTCCCGCATACTTCGCCATCAAGACCAATATGCTCTACGACGCTCTCCTCGTGCCTAACATCGGAGTGGAGGTTTCGCTCGGAAAGCGATGGACGGTAGCGGCAGACTGGATGTACGGATGGTGGAACCATAACAATAACCATCGCTACTGGCGCATCTACGGAGGCGGACTCAGCGTACGAAAGTACTTCGGAGCAAAGGCTGCCGAGAAGCCGCTGCAGGGACACCACATCGGACTGAACGCACAGATGCTCACCTACGACTTCGAGTTCGGAGGAAAGGGATATATGGGCGGCGTGCCGGGCGGAACTCTCTGGGACCGCATGAGCTACACCGTCGGTGCAGAATACGGCTACTCTATGCCGATTGCTAAAAGACTTAACATTGACTTCAGCCTCGCTGCTGGATATATGGGCGGACGTTATTATGAGTATATTCCGCTCGACGGACACTACGTATGGCAAGCCACTAAGGACCGCAAGTGGATTGGACCCACTAAACTGGAGGTTTCGCTTGTATGGCTCCTCGGACATGGCAACAACAACACGAAAACGAAGAAAGGAGGCGAGAAATGATTAACTGCAAGAAATCAGCCAGACTGATGATCGGCACACTGTGCGCTATGGCTCTCGCCATGCCCACGCTCACCTCATGTGAGCATAAGGACCTGTGCTTCGACCATGATGTCCACTCACCTAAGTACGACTTCCGAGTCGTGGCTACATACCAGCAGGAATGGGAGCTTAATCTGAACGAAAAGGTTTGGGGCTCGGAGGCTGAATGGCCGGAGAAGTATGGCATGACCTATGACGGACTGCGACCTGCCGTCCCTGCCGGACTGCGTATGCACGTATTCAGCGAGTCGGGCGTCAACGATATGATCAATATGCCTGCGGAAGGCGGCGTAGTGGGACTACAGCCGGGCGACCATCAGCTGCTGTTCTATAACAACGACACGGAGTATATCCTCTTTGACGATATGTATTCTTTCGCTTCGGCAAAGGCAACGACGCGTACACGAACCAGATCCACATATATGGGCAATCCCTTCAAGAACAACGACGCAAAGGGCGAGCCTACGGTGACAATGCCTGACATGCTCTATGGCAACTATAACGCAAAGTATACGTCAGAGCGCACGACAGAAATGCCGGTGATGAACGTGACGATGCACCCGATGGTGTTCAAGTATCTCGTGAGATACGAGTTCAGCAAGGGTCTGAAGTATGTCAGCCTTGTGAGAGGAGCGCTCTCGGGAATGGCAGCATCAGTTTATATGAACAATGGTCATACCACAACCGACGCAGCCACCCTACTCTACGACTGCACTCTGGAACCGTGGGGAGCGCAAGCCATTGTGACGTCGTTCGGCGTTCCTGACTGGCCCAACTCGCTCTATCAGCCCACCAGAGGACCGCGCAGCTATGCGCTCAACTTAGAGGTAAGACTGAAGAACGGACTTATAAAGAGTTTCGACTTCGACGTCACAAAGCAGATTGAAGCTCAGCCTCAGGGCGGCGTAATCGTGGTGAAGGGTCTGGAAATCTCTGACGAGGACGGAAAGCAAGGCGGATCAGGATTCGACGTTTCGGTTGACGGCTGGGGAGATTACGAGGATATCGTGATTCCGCTGAAATAACCCAAAAACGACTGACACACTAAACAACGACTTAAACATTTCTAATTTTATATTCAATTTATTAACAACCAACTCAAAAATTTAACAAATATGAAGAAGTTCTTTATTATGGGTATGGCTGCTATGGGTCTTGCACTCACAGCCTGCAACAACGACGAGACTGTAGAGGTAGCTAAGGGTAATGCTATCGGTTTCAACACCTTCGTGAACAACTCAACACGTGCTACAGACTTCACAAACGACAACTTCACATCTTTCAAGGTTTGGGGTTTGATGAACGATGGCGAGAAGACAGGTACTCCGTTCGTAGCTGTAGATGTAACCAAGGCTAACGGTGCTTGGTCATACGGTACTCCAGTATACTGGGAGAAGGGTTATGCTTACAGCTTCGTAGCACTTGCTCCGAATGATGCATACACATTCACAGCTCCTACAGAAATCAACAAATGGGGTTCACTTACATTCGCCAACAAGACAGGCGAGACAGACCTCCTTTATGCAACTCAGAAGCAGGGAACTGTAGAAGGTAACACATGCCCAGCAGCTGTCAACATGACATTCAACCACATGCTTTCACGCGTTCGCTTCCAGTTCAAGAACGGTATGGACGACGGTTCTAAACTTACCGTGACTGACGTAAAGATCACTGACGCTTACACTAACGGTACCGCTACTCTTGCAGAGAATCTCAATGCGCTTACTTGGACAACAGAGACCACTACTGGTAATCTCGCATTTGACAATGCAGAAACTGTTGGATTTGCTCAGAGTGAAGTTTGCACTACCGGTCACAAGTACATGATTCCTGCAGAGAAGGCATACAATGTGACATTCACAGTTACACGTGAATACAATGGTGTAACAGACTCTTACAACCACAATGTCACTCTTCCCGTAACAACAATGACACAGGGCTTGAGCTACCAGTTCGTAGCTGAGTTCACATCTAACAACATCGACCCGGACAACGAGCTTTGCCCGATCAAGTTCACTGCTACGGTTAATGATTGGAAGACTTTCGATGACAACAGCTTCAATCTGAAGTAATAGCTAACACATAGCCACACAGGGTGTAAGGGGTTGAATGTTCCCCTTACACTCACCAATTATCTTTTAAACCAACAAAAACTAACAATGATGAAAGGAATACATAATATACACAAAATGACAGCCAGCATCGCTGCTGTGCTCCTGTCAGCGTCCCTCTTTTCATGCAGCAGCGACGACTTCTTCGGAAAGGCGGAGGGCACCGAGGGTATCAGCTTCGGAGTGACTGACGCTGCTGAAACACGCGCTGCCAACGTTAACGACGCAAAGACCGTAGCCCACTATGTCCTGCGCACTGACGCTTCAGCAGACACTCTCTGCGTACGAGCCATTGTCACAGACGGCATCGGCAACAACGACAACAAGCCAATGACGCGTGCTGCCATGCAGACCACAATGTACGACAAGTTTAATGTCGTGGCAGCATACAAGGAAGACGGCAATATCGGCTCACAGTTCTTCATGAACGAGATAGCCACCAACAACGGAACGAATTGGGTTCCACAACGCATCTATTATTGGCCAGGCTCCAACCGCCAGCTCCGCTTCTTGGCATGGGCTCCAACGGATGCAGCTTTCCAGACTGTACCCACTACGCCCAACGATACAAAGCTACAGTACACCACTCCCGCAGAAGCAAAAGATCAGCGCGACATCGTTGCCGCAGCTACAGACTTCATAGACAGTCCCGCCAAAGAGGGCAACTGCATCCCCGTAGGTCTGCAGTTTAAGCACCTTTGCACCGCTGTAAAGATAAAGACTGGCGCACAAATGACCGCCGGTACCATCAAGAGCGTTAGCATCACCAACGTAAAGAACTCTGGTTCATACGACATGGTTAGCTCTACATGGGCTCTCAACGACGGCACAGCCAACTACACCGTTACACCCAATAAGGCGACAACTGGCACTACTCCGAACGGAACCGACCTCAACGCTGGCGCATCAACTCTCATGCTCCTGCCCCAAACCTTAGGCGCAGACAGCGAGCTGAAGGTAGAGTTCCACGACAACATCTCAGGCAGAGACCGCATTCTGAGCGCATCTCTCAACGGAGCAGAATGGCCAATGGGCAAAACCGTAACCTACCGCCTGTCTATTACACCGGAGTATGAGCTGAAGTTTGTTACTGAGCCAGCATTACAGGATGCTCACTACGTAATTTACCCTATTAAAATAAAGGTTGACCCAACACTTGTTGATAAGAATAAAAAGGGTGAAGTAGTTGGAGGTGGATGGACATTAAAATCTACATCACCAAAGGTAACACTTTGCAAGGAACTGACAGAACTTACATCACTTGGCTACTGGGTGGAGGAAGACCGTGGTACACAAACCATCGAAGGTACAGAGACGGGAGAGGTAACAGTCTATGCTTTCCTTGAAGAAAACATAACAGATGCAGAACGCGATATAGTACTTGAACTAAGTCCTAAAAAGTATCCATCCGCAACATCTGCAAAGTTTACAATTAAGCAGTTGTGCCCAAGTTGGAATACTCAAGGATTGGGATGTGAACGCTTCGAAGATGGAGATTATCCATGGGGATTCAAGTGGGATAGTTCCATGAAGATTACCTATGATATGTCAGACGCGGGAGGTCATGGTATTTTTGGCCCATTCAGAAGATGGATTATGAAAATTCAGATTAAGTATTATGGTGATAAATACAAGAATTATATTACCTATACTCAAAAGTATCTTCAGTTAACGTAAGTTACTATTGACTTTAGCAAAGTTCCTAATCTTAATGTAGCAGAAAGTCCTATTGACGGAAATCAGAATACATGGGAATTGTATAATTTCAGTGGTATTAGTGACGTAACCGGACTAATGGCTCAATTGGAGGAATGGGGTGGAAAAGCAGATAAACAATTGGAACAAAATCCTGCTGAATATGCCGCTCGAATGTGTACAATGAAGAATAAGTTCAACAAGGAAAAAATTGCTCAAGAAGGTAATAAGGTTGCGTATAGACCAGTACTTAAGCGAGAAAACCTCGTATGGTATCTTCCTGCTAAGAATGAGTTCTCTATGGTCGTAGATAATGATTATCCATTGAATGGATATTATTGGACCTCAACAGCATCTGAGAATCCCAATGACAATGAGAATTCGTATAAGTACTTACAAAATTCAGGTTCTTCTCTGAACATACGTACCGACAAATTCCATGTGCGTGCCGTACGTAAATTGCCACAACCATAAAAGAATAGGCAAGCAATCTTAATCAAAGAGGGTGTATCAAACAACTGTCCAACCACAGTTTTTTTGATACACCCTCTCTCTTTATATCCAACTCCTACAGTTTGCATTACCATTAACAGCATGCGCTAACTTAGGAGGCTATGGCGTATCGCCGTAGCCTATATCTAATAATATACGTTAAAATCAATATCTTACAAATAGTTTCTCGTTATATCCGCAACCAATGAATCGGCTTTTGACGTATCTTTGCCAATAGAAAATCTAAAACATTAGATAAACCCATCAATCATTGGAAAGATGAAAGAATTCAATACATTAACACGTGGCGAAATGCAAATAATGAGCATTCTGTGGGACAACGGTCGTGGAATGACTACGCACGAGATAATCGACGCTTATCCCGAACCTCGTCCCGCCTACTCCACAATTGCCACGTTTATGAAGATACTGACCCACAAGAAGTACGTCACATCTTACAAGCGTGACGGTGGTGGCAAGACTTACGTGTTCTCCCCTCTCGTAACAAGAGCCGAATACACGCGACAGGCTATGAAGGAAGTTAAGAAATCGTTCTTTGGCGGCAGCTTACACTCGCTGATATCGTTCTTTGTTAAAGAAGAGAATATCTCGGATGAGGAACTGGAGGAAATACTAAGTCTGATAGACAAAGGAACGGAGAAAAGAGACTATTCAAGAACAGCAGACCTATGATACTACCTTATATTATAAAATCAGCCCTGACCTTAGCACTGCTCTACACTTGCATTATGCCATTGCTTGAAAAGGAGACATTCCATCGTCTAAACCGAATAATTGTCCTTGGATGCCTGCTCCTGTCATTCATAATTCCATTGATTCATTTCACCGGTGGCACAAATCAAACGATAGAAATGGTTCGTCAGGCGGTTCAACTGCCGGAAATACTGATAGACGGCAACGCCGACAAGATGTCAGTATGGAGTCTGACAGACATCATTGTCTGCATATATACACTCGGTGGCGTGGCTATGTTATCCTTGACAGCGATACAGACTATGTCTCTGATGCTGCGTCTGCGCCGATGCGAGCATATCACCGACAACAGAGGCAACATCATTGTCCTCACCGATTATGCCACAAGTCCGTTCTGCCTCTTCCATTACATTGTAATGAGCCACGACGACTACGCCAACAACCGCTGTTTCGTACTGACGCATGAGCAGGAGCATATACGCCTGCGCCACTACATAGACCTAATCATTCTTCAATTCGCCACTATCATACAGTGGTTTAATCCGTTCGTGTGGCTGATTGGAAAGAACCTTAAAGCCATACACGAGTTTGAGGTGGATGAGGCAGTCTTAAACAAAGGCATTGATGCAACACAATATCAAAAATTTCTTGTAGTCAAGGCGGTCGGCAATCGTCTGCAGCCATTTGCCAACAACCTTAACAAAGAATCACTAAAACGAAGAATCATTATGATGAACCAGAAAAGATCAAACCGATGGATGATGCTCAAGGCATTACTTGTCATCCCGGTTGCTACATTGGCAGTCAGCGTTTTTGCCAATGGTACGAATGCGAGTGAAACGCCAAAAGAGCCTCACCCACAGACAACCACTCAAACGAAAATCCATGACGCCGTAGAGGAGATGCCCGAATTCAATGGCGGACAATTGGCAATGATGGAATTTCTCATAAATAACATGAAATATCCACAGGCAGCTGTCAAAGCAAAGCAGCAAGGCAAGGCTGTCGTCGGATTTGTTGTCAGAAAAGACGGAACCGTAAGCGACGTACACATCACTAAGTCAGCAGGTCATGCCGTTCTTGACGAAGAGGCTATACGCGTGGTGAAGGCTATGCCTACATGGAAGCCAGGCAAGCAGAAGGGCGAGCCGGTAAATGTGAAGTACAGCGTGCCGATAACTTTCAAGCTTAAATAATAGAGAAAAGGGAATGTAAGAATACTGTTACTGTATTTTTACATTCCCTTTGTTTATTGCATAATCAGCTTAATTCATTTCAGTCTGAACTCTGCCTCCAACTCTATCTCCATTAACATTGACACGCTATATACGCCCTCCGAGAGTCTGCCACTTTCATAATAGCTTCTCTTGTATGCGTCGCCGATATCCTTCAGATTCCATGAAGTCGGAATTACGAGCAAAATTCCCTCACCAGGCTTTATCTGTCCGTTAGCCTGCATCCATTCATAAGCTTTCGTCGTACCTGATCGCGTCAGAGGATGACGATTTTGTGTGTTTGCATCAAGAATACTTGGAAGCCCAGACAAACGACACGTGTTCTGTGTATGGTTAATAACAATCATACGAATAGAGTCTGACCGTGACGACAGGACACGACACTCGAAAGCTCCACACATACTGCCAGTCGCTGTCGGAACGATACTGTCGGATGTCAACTTAAAATGCGGATTTATATTGAAGTGCACTTTCTTGCATAATTTGTAAGTACCATTTTTCAATGGAGTGGCAAACTTATTTGAGGAGAATTCCATTTCTGCAGACTTACCTGTTAGCAACTCATAGCCAAGATCAGTGAAACCACCTTTAAAAGGCATTCTACCCCATCCTTCTGCATTCTTTTTATATACTTCAAAGCGATTTCCATATGAGCTGTTCGGACCATGCAGGTTGGCCATTGTATAACAAAAACTGCTTTCATCACAATTTGCTACACTGTCTTTCATCGTCAACGTATAAGCCATATTGCCCGTAGTGGTAGCCCCTGACACTCGGTAGAACATAGTGTAATAGCTACGGTATCTGCCAATCGGAGTGATTCGCAATTTGCTTATATCCGTATATTCACTATCGGCTACGTCAGCCACAACAGCCGAATCAGCATTCGAAGCATTCTCTGCCTGACGTGCCTGTGATGAGCAACCAAAGGCAACAGCAAAAGTTGACAGTAAAAACAATAAGTATTTCATAAGCGGTAGTTGGTTTATATATTGTGATTAATATTGTATATTCAATTCTTCCTCAACATCAAGTCAGCAAGCAGAACAGCCAATTCTTTTTCTTCCTTTGCTGCATTCTTTGATTTCCATGCCACAATAAAGCGTACATTGGCTGTCGCCACATGATAGCCCTTGGCTTCCCATTTCACAAGCTTGTCTAACATGCCTTGCGAGAGTCTGGCAATGGCTTGACCGGTTGGAGCGCTACACAGATACGGAGCATTATAAGTCAGCTCGTCACCACCACGCAAAGAAAGCACTTCCTGTTTGCTATACTTGAAATAATCAAGATATACGTCCTTATGCGAGAGTTGCAGCACTATCTCCTCCGGCACTGCATATTGCCGTGAATCCGTGATATGCTGACAATTATGTATACAGTTGAATACGTCACCATTGGTGTGGATATAGAGATTATGCTTGGCTCGGGTTATTCCTACGTAATATCTACGCAGAAGATCGTCTGTGTGATTGTATTTATCGGATATCAGCATATAAACATTATCAAACTCACGACCCTTCGATTTATGTACCGTAGACACCACCACCTCGGCATCTGATACATCACAAAAGTCCTCCACAGACGACTCGAACACAAACTCACGCAAGTCGCTATAGTATTTGGCACGGTTTGTCTGCTCGAACATTTCCACGCAGCGACGCACATATTGCAGGCTCTTGCTCATGGCATACTTGCTGAAAGTCTTCTGCTTTGCCTCCTCCCAAGCCTCATCAGTGATGAGAGGTGACCGCTTTCTGCTGTCCACACACTTCATGAAGTAGCGCATCTCCATAAGATTGGAAAAGCGCAAACCATCCAACGACTGTATCAGCTTGGCCTTTACACCGCGCCCGTTCAGTAACGCAAGCATAACGACAGCCTCCTCGTTGGTCTGCGTCAGTATGCAAGAAGTGCCCTTGCCACGCTTCATTATGTCATCGGCAACGGGCATAAACATGTATTTGGAGATATGGCGTGTAATTCTCACCTCACCGTCATCATTGCTCATTGACAAAATAGAAGCTTTCTTCAGTCTGTTTTTTATCAGTCTGACAAAATCGTTGGCTGCTCCTACAACAAGGCGTGAGCTGCGATAATTCTCTGTCATCTCTATGAAACGTCCACCAAGTTCCTTGCTCAGCTGATACATATACTTCGAGTCGGAGCCACGAAACTCATAGATGTTCTGGTCGTCATCGCCGACGGCAATCACACGCATATCCTCATTCACAGCCATCAGAGCCGACACCAAAGCATAGTCGTCACTGCCCATGTCCTGTGCCTCGTCTATGACAAGCACCGTCTTACCAATGTGGTTTTGCTCCACCTCACCATTGTTTATCATCTCTGCTGCCTTTGCCACAACACCACTCACATCATCCAGATTGCCGATACGTCCGAGCAAATCGAAGCAATAAGAATGGAATGTTTTTATCTCTACAAAGTGAGCGGCATTGCCAATGAGCTGCATCAGCCTCTGCTTGAACTCTGTGGCTGCGGCACGCGAGAATGTAAGCATAAGCAGCTGCTCATGCTTGACATCCTCAAGCAACAGTAACGACGCAAGCTTATGTACCAGCACACGCGTCTTGCCGCTGCCAGGACCTGCCGCCACAACAATGCTGCGCGACTCACGATCCTCTATTATCTCTTTCTGACGAGCAGACAGCTGTCCGAACAGCTCGCTGTATTTGGCTGGTGTAAGATTGCGGTTGATTTCATTCACACGATTGCCCTTAAAGTACTTGCCGATGAACTGACGATAGTCCATCTGAAAATAGTCGTGCACGTATTGCAGGGCAGCGTCATAGTCGCTGACCATCAGATTGGCATATTCGCCCACTATATGTATCTGCTGAATCTTCTGCTTATAGAATTCATTTAGCGTGCGATAGTCGTCCTGCTTATAGCGTAGGCGATTGTCCTTCAGTCGGCGAATGTCCATAGCATTATAGAGCACCAGAAATCCTCCTTCAAGCTTAAGCGCACCTATCTTGGAGAGATAGAGCAAAGCCTCCTCCACATCCTCCAACTGTAGCTCTGAAGTATCGAAGAACAGCTGTTGGCCTTCTGCCTTAATGTCATTAAGAAGCTCTACGACCGAAAACTGTACTGCTCCGCTCTTCTTTGCCTCATCGTCCATGCTCTCAGCCATACGGTAAAGCCAGTCCACAACAAAACGACATATATTCAATCGTTTTTCAAATCGCTTCAATGTCGACTCCATATCCGACTGTCGTCTTACTACAATATTGCGCGACACATCTTCCTTCTTACGAGTGTAGCCTTTCACTACAAGGAAGTAGAGCAATGTTCGGATGTTCTTCTCTGTCGACCTATCCAGCCCGTCGCGCACAGCATTGTCGTTATGCTGCTTATAAGATATGCGCAGCGATTCGTCTGGAATATGCTTTATTATGTATTCCTCAAGTTGAGCGAAATACTCAAGCTGATTTTTAGCCTTTCGTTCCGAACCCACATCCTGCATGTAAGCCGAAATGTCCTTGCTGTCAGCGAGTATTCCTTCCTGACGCATACGTTCCACGGCAGACACAATCTCCTTCTTGTTCATTCCGAGAATGTCAGCGAGATAGTCAATACGCGACTCTGCCTCCGAATCCTGTGCCTTTGAGATGTGCTTCTGCGAAATCAGCGATTTTATTATGCGCACAGCCTTCTCTGCCTCATCCTTCTCAAACAACGAAGAAGCAGAAATGCGACGGCGTGCCTCATCCATGTTCTTCACAGTTATGCCCGTGGCATAAACATGCGGCACATTGTTGCCACGCTCTATGTAGCCGCTCTGCTCAAGTGCCGAAAGAGCGGTGCGTACACGAGTCTCGATGTCCGACACCGAGTCGTCCCAACCTGCCTGACGTGCAATTTCGAGTGCCGAACAACACACACGCTGACGCTGACGTGTAAAGCTCTTTACGGCTTGCCACACCTGCTGTATCTCACTAAGACTGAGTTTTGTCTGATTGAGCAGAATAAAATGCTTGTCAAGGTCGTTGTCGCTGTACAGCACAAAGCATTGTGCCGTAAGATTCGGGTCGCGTCCTGCACGTCCAGCCTCCTGCACGTAGTTCTCAAGCGAATCTGATATGTCGTAATGCACGACAAGCCCTACGTCGCTCTTGTCGACGCCCATGCCGAAAGCCGATGTCGCAACGATGATGTCCACCCTACCCGACATAAACTCATCCTGATTCTTTATCTTCTCGTCAGAATCCATCTTGCCGTTGAACGGCAGAGCCTTCATTCCGTCACGAGTGAGCTTTGAGGCAAGTTCGTGTGTGCGCTTCGTGCGCGACACATATATAATGGTCGGGCATGACGCCATTCTTACAAGTTCGCGCAGCTGACCATACTTGTCCTCGTCACTATCGACGTGTATCACCTTATAGCGCAGATTCTTTCTTGAAGCCGACGATGCGAAAAGCTTCAAGTCGACGTTTAGCCAATGCTTGAAGTAATCACATATATCCTGAACCACCTTTTGCTTTGCAGTTGCCGTAAAACACGACACAGGTATGCGTGTGCCGCCACCTTTACGCTCCTGATATTCCTTTATAAACCTGCCTATATACAGATAGTCAACACGAAAATCCTGTCCCCAAGCCGAGAAGCAATGTGCCTCGTCAATGACAAATCGCACCACATGACGAGCCATGAGTATCTTCTCTATGGTCTTCGAGCGAAGCATCTCGGGGGATATATACAACAGCGAAGCGTCACCGCTCTGCACACGCTCTATGGCAAGCGAGCGTGATATAGGGTCGAGCAATCCGTTGATGGTCACCGCTTCTGTTATGCCACGGTCGGCAAGATTGTCCACCTGGTCCTTCATGAGCGACTGCAAAGGCGATATCACAACGGTCAGTCCGCGTACGCTGCCGCCCTCTATCAATGCAGGCAGCTGAAACGTAAGCGACTTGCCTCCTCCTGTCGGAAATATGGCCAACAGCGAATTTCCGTCAATGGCAGCACGTGCTGCATTTTCCTGCAACGGCTCGCCGTCGTATGTACGAAACGAGTCGTAACCGAAGAAACGCTTCAAGTTATAGCGGGCGTCAAGTTGCCGGTCACAGTACTTGCACCCCACAGCACAGCGCGTGTGGCGAAGCTGACGTATGACATACTCCACCTCGGGATAATTAAACAGCACCCAAGCCGGAGTGACCGACCGCTGGTCCGTAGTATCAATCAGGGCCAAAGCATAAGCCAATTCACAAGGATATTTTCTTGCCAACCTACGGATATCGGCATTAGCGCAAATCTTTCCGTCATACTCTTCGCATATCAGCTCTGCAATCTGATTATTTGAGCCTGTCTCAGCTCCAACCATCTGCATAAAACCATTAAACTCGTCAATGTCCGCAAGCAAAGAGGCATAAATGCGCTGCCTGCGTTCAGACAAACCACGCCAACGAGCAATCTCATCAAAGAGTAGTTCGCGAGCCTTCTCACAGTCGTTCACGGGATTGTTCATCTCATCGCTCATCAGCTTGTCATCCTTCACAAGTCGATGGTAGGGTCGTTCGGGGAACAACAAGGGCGACATATACAGAGTGTCAACAAGCGCCCATTGCTGTATGTTTTCGCCAAACAGAAACTTTGCGTCATGATGCACAATGTTATGACCACACAAAAAATCTATATCAGACAAGAAATTCAGCAAGTCAGCCTTGGAATTCCTGTGAAAAGTAGCCCCGTCATGGCGCAACGCTCCAATGTCCTGAACCTTACGATTCTTTACGCCAACCTCCACATCCACAAAGGCATAGCTGTCTGCATCACGCCTTAATGACGTAATGTAGTTGTCGGAAGAGCTTGAAGCACCACCTATATTTATCGTATCTAAGATTCTATCCCAAAGTGACATAAGTTGTAAAGGTTGTTATTAAGCAAGATTTTTTAAGCTACAAAAATAGCAAAATATATCCAACTTCATAGCATACATAGAGCAAAAGTTACGCAAGAATACAGCAAATCGACCTAAAATCAGGCTTTTTCTGAAAGACTTTCGTTAACTTTGCATAAACAAGCAAAACAACAGATATTATGGCACTGAAACTTTATTCACAAAAATAATAAATGGAAAAAACCGAAATTAAGGAAGAACAGATTCTAATCAGAATAACTGGTAATGACCGTCCTGGTCTTACCGCATCGATAATGGAGATTCTTGCAAGCAAGGATGCGAAGATCCTGGACATTGCCCAAGCTGACATCCACTCCACTCTTTCTTTAGGCATCCTCATCCGTATCAGCGAGGACGACTCCGGTCAGGTGATGAAGGAGCTGCTGTTCAAGACCACAGAGCTGGGCGTGCAGATAGGCTTCGAGCCCGTAACGGACGACCAGTATGAGATGTGGGTGGGCCAGCAGGGCAAGAACAGATATATACTCACGCTCATCGGACGCAGCCTTTCGGCAAAGCAGATTGAGGCTGCCACAAAGATTATCACAAAGCAGGGACTCAACATCGACTCCATCCTACGACTCACCGGACGTATGAGCATCAAGCACCCGGAGCAAAACCGTAGGGCGTGCATCGAGTTCTCGCTCCGTGGCACTCCCACTGACCGCACTCTCATGCAGGAGGAACTGATGAAGATTTCTTCGGAAATGGAGATCGACTTCTCTTTCCAGAAAGACAATATGTATCGACGTATGCGCCGACTGATCTGCTTCGATATGGACTCAACGCTCATTCAGACCGAGTGCATAGACGAACTGGCTGAGCGTGCCGGCGTGGGCGACGAGGTGAAAGCCATCACGGAGAGCGCCATGAGAGGCGAAATCGACTTCAAGGAGAGCTTCACACGCCGTGTGGCGCTGCTGAAGGGACTCGACTCAAGGGTGTTCGAGGAAATCGCTCAAAAGATGCCCATCACGGAGGGAGTGGACCGCCTGATGGCTGTGCTGAAGCGTTGCGGATATAAGATTGCCATTCTCAGTGGCGGATTCACGTATTTCGGCGAGTTCCTGCAGCGCAAGTACGGCATCGACTATGTATACGCCAACGAGCTGGAGGTGGACGACAACGGCATTCTGACGGGACGTTACGTCGGCGAGATAGTGGACGGACACCGAAAAGCAGAACTGCTGAAGCTTATCGCACAGGTGGAGAAGGTGAACCTCGCGCAGACCATTGCCGTGGGCGATGGAGCCAACGACCTGCCTATGCTGGGCGAAGCCGGACTTGGCATCGCCTTCCATGCCAAGCCGCGTGTGGTGGCTAACGCAAAGCAGAGCCTCAACACCATCGGCATCGACGGCGTGCTTTATTTCCTCGGCTTTAAGGACAGCTATCTTGGAGAGCAGGGAAAGTTCTGATCCTTGTCTGCATTATTTTATAGCATAACATCGTGGAGCAAGTGTGGAAATTTTCTACACTTGCTCCACGCTTTTCTACACTTCCACACTTCTTCATTTTCGTACTAATTTTCTTACATTATTGATTTCCAGCAGTTTAAGTTTTCAAGTATTGTTTTGGCACGCCCGTTGCATTATATTAGTCGAACAACGCAACGAACCCAGAAAGTTCAAGCAAAGTTCAGCTAATAAACAATAATATTCACAATAAAAAATTTACGCATATGAAGAAGTTATTTTTTGCAGCTTTTGCAGCTTTCGTAATGGTATCAGTAAGCAACGTATTCGCTAACAACTCAATGTCAAGTCTCAGCACCGCCCTTCCGCAGGACACAACCACAGTGGACACGGTGGCACCGGCAGAACAGCCCGCTGAGCAGCCCGCTGAAACTCCGGCTGAGACACCAGCACAAACTGAGGACTCAACTGTAAGCGCAGCAGGATCAGACGACACAGCAATGATGATGTTCTCTGACTCAACAGAAGTGGACACCACAAAAACTGACGTCACTCCTGACGTGGCATAATAACAGGAACACATTCATATCCATTTCCTGACATAATTGCCAAATACCCCAAGCCGCTTCAGCCTGTATTGTCTTGCGTGAGCAAGAGATACAGGCTTTTTTCGTGCATAAAATAAAAAACTGCAATCTGCGTTATATATATGTATAGAAGAATAGGAATATGATAGTAACTGAACTTTCGCAAGTTCAAATAGTAAAAAGAAGTAATACATGTTCAGCACTCGTATAAAGATACTTGTCGGTTATGGGCTTCTTGCCATTGTGTTGTTGTCAGCCACATGGATGATTTACGACAACACCCGATCGTTGACAGCCGTCAACCGCGCCTCAGAAAGGCTTTTGGCACGCCGCGACATCGTGGACTCTCTGGTCTATTCGATGCTTGAGACGGGCAACGCCGAACGCTCCATACTGCTCGGCGACGCCGGCGAGTGGCAACGGTTCAGCCATGCCATCAACAACTCCATGGACAAGGCACGCCAACTGCGCCCCTTGCTCTCAGACAGCATGAAGCAGCAGCGACTCGACTCGCTCGTGGACCTCCTCAACTGCAAACGCGAGAACACGCTGCTCGTAATGGCAGAACTGGGCAAGGACAGCCGCGACATCTACTTCTCAAATAAGTTGCGGGCGCTGCATAGCGGAACTGACTCCGTGGTAATCAATCCAAAGACGGAAGAACGACGCGAACAGCACGAGACTGTGTACGAGATAGTGAAGAGCAGACGCGGCTTCTTCAGACGGTTGGGCGACGCTTTCCGACGCCAACACTCTGACACCGTGGGCATGACGCACATATATAAACAGCCCACCGACACCGTCAATCACAGACTAAACATCGCCAACTCCGTGGCTAACGCCCTCGCCGAAATTCATCATGACGAACAACGGGCTCGCGGACAACGACAGGAAATAATAGCCAACCGCAACAACCAACTGCAGCTGGTGAGCATTCAGTTGGCGTGGCGCACGGAGCAACTGCTTGAGGACATCCAGACCGACGAGCACAACGCCCTGCTCAAGACCATCAACAAAGCCATCAGTTCACGACGGGCTATGATTATAAAGATAGTCGGACTCGGACTGCTCGCCATTCTCTCGGCAGCCATTCTCGTGGTCTACATCCTGCGAGACATACGCCGGGAACGTCGCGACCGCAACCGCATCCTTGAGGCGAAAGCGGAAACAGAACGTATAATGCAACAGCGCGAACGTCTGCTGCTGACCATCACGCACGACATCAAAGCTCCGGCTGCGTCAATAGCCGGATTCATCGACCTGCTCAGCGAATACGTTGACCGTCCAAAAGCCGTGGGCTATCTGCAGAGCATTGCCGGATCGTCAAAGCATCTGCTACAGCTCGTCTCTGCCCTGCTGGACTATCACCAGCTGGAGAGCGGCAAGGCGGAACTGCATGAGGTGAGCTTTGCGCCGGCTTCGCTTGTGCGCGAGTGTACGGACGGCATGCAGCCGCAAGCTATGGCGAAGCATCTGCGTCTGACAGCGGACATACGCGTGGAGGAAACGATGATGTGTCGTTCGGACGCGTTCCGCATAAAGCAGGTGGTAAACAATCTGGTGAGCAACGCCATTAAATACACCGACAAGGGCGAGGTGACCGTAACCGTGGTTGTGGCAAACGCACGGTTGACCATCAGCGTGGAGGACACGGGGTGCGGAATGACACCGGAGGAACAGCAGCGCGTCTTCCTTGCATTCACCCGTCTGCCCGGCGCACAAGGCAAGGAGGGCGTAGGTCTGGGACTGTCCATAACACGCGAGATAGTGCAGATGCTCGGCGGAACCATCAACGTCAGTTCGCGTAAGGGCAGCGGATCGAAGTTTAAGGTTGTTATTCCCGTGGAAGTGCTTGCCAATAGCGCACCCGTAATAGCTACAGCCAAGATAGATAATAATAAATCTGAGGAAGCCGCCACCGTATCCCATGACGCTAAGGATATATCCGTGCTAATCGTGGACGACGACAAGCTGCAGCAGCAGTTGCTCACAGAGATGTTCTCACGAATGGAAGGCATAAACCTCAACGTCGTCACCACCACACCTGCCAACGAAGCCATACGTCTCGCCAACGAGATGAAGCCACGTATTGTCTTCACGGACATAGAGATGCCGGAGATGAACGGTAGTGAAATCATGCGACGCATACGCAGCAAAATGGAAGCAACGTTCGTGGCAATGACCGCCCACGAACAAAGCATAATGCCTCAGCTTCGCAAGGACGGCTTCGACGCCTGCCTGTTCAAGCCGTTCAACGTGCAGACTCTCGCCGCAACCATCTGTCAGCTTACCGGCATCATAGTAAAGGTGAAAGCGGAAAGCAGCGCCACGGAAACCGACAGCCTACGCTCTGCCCTACTGCCCTTCACCGACGGCGACCCAGAAGCCGAACGACAGATTATCGACGACATACACAAGTCAATAGATGAATATCTCGATATGCTGAAAGACGTTTCCGACGCAGACCAGATAGCCAAGGCGGCACACAAGGCAATGCCTCTGCTGGAGATGATACAGCCGGGAAAGAACAGTTGGCTGACGCCACTTACGCCCGAACATATCGGCGAAACAGAAGAAAAAGAGCGTGAGAAACTGACAATTCAGCTCGTAGAAAGGCTCAAACAAATAAAAAAACTATAACTTTGCAGAAGATTTCTGCTTCGTAGAAGATATTAAGGATACACTATATATTGAGATATGCCACATATATTAATAGTAGAAGACGACATTGCTTTTGGCACAATGCTACAGACTTGGTTGCGCAAGAAGGGATTCGAGGTGGACAAGGCCACGTCGGTGGGAGCTGCCGTGAAACTGCTCTCGCCTAACGACGGAGTTGACCTTGTGCTCTCAGACCTGCGTCTGCCCGACCATGACGGACTGCGTCTGCTCGCATGGATGCACGAACATAACATCTATGCCCCATTCATCGTAATGACCAATTACGCTGAAGTGCAGAACGCTGTCCTTGCAATGAAGTCGGGAGCAGCAGACTATATTGCCAAGCCCGTGCAACCCGACATCCTGTTGCAGAAAATCAACGATGCGCTGGATCAGAATGCTCAGCAAGTAAATCCAACGCCCAAGACTCAAAATTCAAAACTCAAAACTCAAAATCCGGAAACCGCGCCACGCTACATTGAAGGAAAGAGTGAGGCGTCGCGACAACTCTATAGCTACGTGGAACTTGTGGCGCCCACCCCGATGTCCGTACTGATACTCGGAGCTTCGGGCACGGGAAAGGAATATGTGGCACACCGCATTCACGACCTCAGCCCGCGACATGACCGACCGTTCTTCGCCCTTGACTGCGGCGCCATACCACGCGACGTGGCTGCATCAGAGTTTTTCGGTCATAAGAAAGGTTCGTTCACGGGTGCCGATACGGACAAGCGCGGCGCCTTCGAAGCTGCTAACGGCGGCACGCTGTTCCTCGACGAGGTGGGCAATCTGAGCTATGACGTGCAGGTGCAGTTGCTTCGCGCCTTGCAGGAACGCCGCATCCGTCCTGTCGGTGGCACGGAGGAGATTCCCATCGACATACGCCTGGTATGCGCCACGAACGAGAACCTTGCCGATGCCGTAAGCGAGGGACGATTCCGCGAAGACCTCTATCACCGCATCAACGAGTTCACTATCTACATGCCTAAGCTCTCGGAGCGCGGCACCGACCTCTTCCTCTTTGCCGACCTCTTCATGCGCCACGCCAACGAGGAGCTTAATCGCTCGGTGGAAGGTTTCGATTCGGCTGCAGCCGAACTGCTTGCCTCCCACTCATGGCCTGGCAATCTGCGCGAACTTAACAATGTCGTGAAACGCGCCGTACTCCTCACCCGAGGCAATCTCATCACCCCCACAGAGCTGACACTCGCTATGGGACCGACGCAGCCTGCCCCAGTAACAGCCCTGCACGACGAAGACTCAGAGCGTTCACGCATCGTAGCCGCCCTGCAACAGACCAATGGCAACAAGGCAAAGGCAGCACGACTGCTCGGAATAGACCGAAAGACCATATACAATAAAATGGAAAAGTTAGGGATAGAGTAACCCCACTCTCACCCCTAACTTTTCCATACTTTATAAATCGCCTATCCTTTCACAATCAGAAGGATATTATAGTATTTCCAACGCAATTTTTGCACAGGCTTCAGCATCCGCCAGTGCGTGATGATGATGTGTCAGATCATAACCGCAGCGTGCCGCTATAATGTCCAGATTGTGATGTCCCTGTGGCCAAACCTTGCGAGAACGGACGAGCGTACAGAAGAAAGGATAATCGGGATAATCCATCTGATATACCCGAAAGACGGCTTTCAGACAACTCTCGTCAAACGCCTTATTATGAGCCACAAGCGGCAGATATTCACTTCCTAACCGCTTCTGCTCATCGGCAGACAAGCGTAGCTTCGGCTCAATCTGTGCCCATACTTCGGGGAAGACGGGCGCAGCGTCGGTGTCAGCAGCGGTGAGGCCATGCACCTGAGTGCACCTGTAATTATAATACTCAGGTTCGGGCTTGATAAGCGAGTAGAACTTATCCACCACCTCACCGCCACGCACTATGATAACGCCAACTGAGCAGACAGACGACCGCGCGTAGTTGGCAGTTTCGAAATCTATTGCAGCAAAGTCTTGCATTCTGATTTTTCTTTAATACTTGTTTTACATTCCGTTTTTATATTCTGCAAAGGTATGCAAAACTTGCGTATTAAGCTATACCGTCCGACACAATATTTGCATCTCTAATGCTCAATACTATGAGCTGAGCGCACAACAAAATCTTTGGTGCGAAATTCTCGAGTTTTGAGCGTGCAGCGATAGTATGCTGACATACAGCTGATTATACTGCTAAGAAGAGAAGTGTGCAATGAATGATGGAGCAAAACAAGCTTCATTGGGCTGCAATAGAGCCTCTTTTACACTCCAATACAGCCTCTGTTGCCTGACAAAAGAGCCTCTCTTCCACACCAACAGTGGCTCAGTTGGAGTGGAAAAGAGGCTCTTCTTGTATATTATGGGGGCAACATCGCAGCAAAACACCGCAAAAACAGCAAGACAAATCTCTAAAACCGATTTTTATTTTGTAACAGCTTTTTACTCTTTGTACGATATTTGCAAGCGGACAAGAAGACGTTTTTTAGACAAGAAGACATGAAGACATGTTTTTAGGCAAGAAGGCATATGCTGAGTAGTTGCCCCTTTCTTTCTTGTGCAAATTTTGTTAAAAGAACAGCTTTCCGGATACACCCTATACATAACTTCGCTATATTTGACGCATGAAATACATCATTGCAATCATAACAGTGCTAACTATTTACAGTTGCAGACCAAGCAGACATAGAGAGAATATAGAGGTTGTATTCTATCCTGGATTAGTGGAGTTTAACGATACTGATTCAGGCATAATAAACTCTATTGTAGAACCGGATAAAGTCTACACCATCACATCCGACGATTATACATTCTTGCATGATTCGCTTCCCTCTCTCACAACCCCAAAACTTGGCGAAGCTATATCGCCGTGTATTCTACTAATAAAGACAGACAACAGCATCTATGGTATTGATGCGAATAACGCTCTACAGAACAATAACAAAGCGTATTCGTTGTCAGAGAAAGATGCTTACAAAATAAAGTTAATAGTACATTACTACGATTATATAGACAGCACAGATTTGAAAGACCTGAAAGAAATCAAAAAATTTGGGACACCCAACAATTATGAGTATTGTCCGTCTGATCCTCAAAAACCAACTAAACAATTAGTCAAGCTGGTTCTGAAAGAGAAATAACAAGGTTACTGAAAAAAAGATGAAAACATTTATAAACACGATAGCAGGAATTGTATTTATGGTGCAGACTATTGCTTCCGGCTTTAATATTTTAACCCTAAAGAAACCGGAAAGCACTTTGGAGGCATTGCATAACCACTTTACGCTTACAGCATCCCTATGCTCACTATTATCAGTAGTGGTTTTCGTTTTAGTGTATAATTGCAATTTCAGCTTTCTAAGGAAGAAAATAACAAATATGGTATTTGTTGTAATAGTATTACTTGGATGCTACATAAATTTCTCCCAGTTGTTTATTACGCATGACCTTATCGCCTCGTCATGTGTGATGTTGATATTTGATTGTTACATCATTCGCAAAGTTCTGACAAGCTTTAAAAATTATGATAAAAAACACAACTATGGCAAAAATAATAATTAGTCTATTGATACCGTTGTTGGTATCGTGCTCCGTACTGA
>ERZ1023853.102-NODE-102-length-21497-cov-25.036331_pt1 | contig 21497 bp, 18 predicted proteins | sample MGYA00380386_ERZ1023853 | MGnify/ENA primary metagenome ERZ1023853 (study PRJEB33179, sample SAMN07449009) | human gut metagenome | biome: Human-gut; feature: Human associated habitat; material: Faeces | host: Homo sapiens | place: India: Bhopal | collected...
TCCTTATATAGAGTATAGGGTAACTTGGGTAACTTTTTATATAAGTGTTTGATTTCCAATAATTTAGAGGTGTCCCGACCCCATTCACCTATAGTTCACCTATAGTTCACGGACTGCCACTCCATCAAAATGTTTTACAAAATACGTGATTTTCTCAGTAAAATTTAACTGAAATTATAGTAATTTTTTAAATTTTTCAAGTAAAAAGCTTTAACACCTACGGTTTCAGCAATTAATTCTTTTCACACAAACATTACTAAGAACTGAAGCATTAAATTACCACGTTTTTACAAAAGTGATTTTTCTCAGTAAAAATGAGTAAAAAGTTTTAACACCTACGGTTTCAGTAAGTGAATGTTAAAAAATATTAAAATTTATATAAAAATTTCCTAGATTCAATAATTTTTAGTATATTTGCAGTGAAAATATAAAGTATTACAAATCAAAGTGAGATTATGTCAAGAATTCAGAATTTTGAAAAGCCAGTTCCGGTTGAGACACTTTCAACTGCTGAACTTATAGTTACGATGGCTCTTATCTTGAGAGGCAACTATTACAGTAACAAGTCTTATGTGAGTTTCAAGCACTCAAGAGACTCAAATGCTGCCATAAAGTCCTTGGAGGAGGCATGCTCAGAATTAAATATTCCGTTTAAAACGCTTCCAAGTATAAAAGATAAGAACTACTATTATATGTGGGGAACAAATCTTGATTTGGTTCTTGCCAAACAGCAGATGATTCCGCGTCTTCTTAAATGGCGAACACTGAACCATATTCCTGAAAACTGGATTGGAAATTTAAGTGAGACTAAGCTGAAAGCATTAGAGGCTATAACAACTCAGATAACAAAAGCAAAAATGACAAAAAAAGGTACTTGCTATTTAGTACCAGATGCTCTGCATTTAGATATTGCTATTTCTAATTTGTTTAAGCCTATAGCACCAAATATAGAAACTGAATATAAATATAATAGACAGTGTGTGTATGGGCTTACTTACACATCTGAAACTTATGTTAATGAACTAGAAAATTTGGATGATGACATTTCAGATTTACTTTAAAAAGATTAGACAATGAAAAGTATAGATAGAATTAACGATGATATTTCTGATATATTACCAGATTCATCAGACTTATTAGGCACAGATGGTCTCGAGCAACGAGCTTCCATGGTCCAGGATAAGTCCAAGTCAATACATGACAGGAAAACAGCTCAAGAGCTTGCAAAAGCTAAATACAAACTCGCTAGAGCTGCTGAAGGCCAAGCTGCGAGACAAGCTGTTAAGACTTTCAGACAGAAAAAGCAAGAAGCTCAAGAAGCTGTATATCAACAGCTCGAAGATGAAGACAAGCACATGCCAGCCAAAGAAGTTATAGATTTGGCTAACAGTGTAGCTGCTAGTAATGGTCAGCCTGCAATGGCGGAAAACGTTGCAAAGCAGATTATGCTCTCTCAAGGTACTACACGACCAGAAGTTGTAAAGCTTCTCAGTTCACTCAACATAAATCTTGATTTGCAGTTATCGAAGACAGATACAGCTAATCTATTAGCTTGCCTTCTTACTGCTAATGAGAAGCAGCTTCAAGCCATATATGATAATGATAAGACGCCTCTCGCTATTAAAATAGTGGTTAAGCGCCTTATGAATGACTCTAGAATTGGAGAAATCCAGACAGTAGAGAAACTCTGGGACCGTATTTTCGGAAAAACTGGAATGTTACTTGAATTGCCACAAGAATCTAAGGCTGCAGGTATCATACCGAATACTCCAGTTTCTAGAGAGGCTTATATTTTGATTAGAGAGTCACTTCTCAAATAATTACACACACTATTACAATCTCTCATTTTTTCAAGTATGAAACGCTTTAGTTACGCAGGTGCCCGTGCGCGCCCACCCCCATACATTATTATATATTAATTACGCATATTATTCAGTCAAGGCTGAGCTCATATAATTTTATTAAACACAATTGATATACATTTATTTTGCCATTGTGAGCTCAGCCTTTATAACAATATAGATATGAATGCTCCAAAAAGAACACTTTCTGAAATGCAGCAGAGAGTTATAAATGCAGATACTCTCAAGCATGATGTTGTAAATGCTAAAGAGATGTTACGCCTTGAGATGCTTTCATCATTCAAGGCCTATACTAAAGCTATGTTTAAAGCTCAGTATAAACGTAATTTTATAGTTGCTGAGCACCATGAGAAAATTATAAAAGCTTTACAGGACGTTGTAGATGGTAAGTGCAGAAGACTTATCATTAACATCGCACCTCGATATGGCAAAACAGAACTTGTTATCAAATCATTTATTAGCTGGTGTTTTGCTCTAAATCCTAAATGCCGATTCTTGCATCTGTCGTATTCTGATGTGCTTGTAGCAGATAATTCAGACACTGTAAGGTCCATCATGCAAGAAAGTCTATATAAAGAGCTGTTTCCGCAATCCAAGCTTGAGAAAGATAAAGCCTCTAATAAACGTTGGCGAACAGCAGCAGGTGGAGAGATGTATGCTGTTTCAACACAAGGCCAGGTAACCGGTTTTGGTGCTGGTAATGTGGATGAAGAGGAACCAATCAAAGGTTCTGAAACAGCTGACAACCTTACATTCGATGAAAATATGAATGAGATGCTTGAGCAGATAGGTGCTAAATCTAATGTATTCCAGGGTGCAATCATGATTGATGACCCTATTAAGCCTGAGGATGCTGATTCAGATATAATTCGTGAGCGAATTAATTTACGATTCGAAAATACTATTCGTAACCGTACTAATAGCCGTAATACTCCTATTATCATAATCATGCAGAGGTTACATGAGCACGACTTGTGTGGATATTTGCAAGAGATAGAACCAGATGAGTGGACAGTTCTGTCACTGCCGGCTATACAAGAAGACCCTGTTACTCATGAGCGCCATGCTCTGTGGCCTATGAAGCATACACTTGAAGAGCTTGACCACATGCGAGAGATTAACCCACTCGTATTTGATACTCAGTACATGCAGGACCCTACGCCTAGAGAAGGTCTTATGTATTCAGAAGGTTTTAAGACTTATAATAAAGACCAGCTGCCACAAGGTCGAGAAGCTGCTCACAAGTGGAACTATACAGATACAGCTGATACTGGAGCTGATAATCTGTGTTCTATCTGCTTTATAGATACACCTGAGTATGTGTATATTACTGATGTGTTGTTCACAGATGCGCCAATGGAGAAAACAGAACCAAAGACAGCAGAGATGCTGACACGAAATCAGACCACATCAGCTCTTATAGAATCAAATAACGGCGGTAGAGGCTTTTCTAGAAATGTTAAAAAGATACTTCGTGTAACACATAGAAACTTTAGAACTGCTGTTAGAACATTCACTCAGTCTGAGAAGAAGGCAACACGCATATTCACTAATTCTGGAATGTGTCAAAGTGATATTCTGTTTCCAGAAGGTTGGGAAAAGAAGTGGCCTAAGTTCCATGCAGCTCTTATGTCGTACCGTAAAGATAACAAGAAACAACAGCATGATGATGCACCAGATTGCTTAACAGGTGTAATTGAGATGCATAGTAGAAAACATAATACTAGTAAAATAAGGCTGAGAAATTAATTTTATTTCAATTAACATACTTTAACATAAAAAATTTTATTATCTCAAATATTTTTAGTATATTTGCAGTGGTAAAAGAATAAGGTTATGGTTATTTTTTAAGGGTAAAGGTTTTCTTGATAACGTTCTTGATTATTAATTTGGTTCAATCAGCTCTCAGCGGAGAGCTACTTCCTCGTTCTGGTGAACCAGTCACACTACGTCCGTCCAGTGACTGGAGAGGTTCGATTCCTCTGACGAGGGCAAATGGCGGCATCAGGGGTGGCATAGCTCAGAGGGCTAGAGCACAGGTTTTGTAAACCTGAGGTCGGAGGTTCGAATCCTTCTGCTATCGCGGCCGCCTTCGCTTATATCGCAGATTAGAGCAGTTGGAAGCTCGCTAGGTTCATATCCTAGAGGTCACAGGTTCGAGTCCTGTATCTGCAACTAACGCATAGCTTTTGCACTCACTGCTTAGCTTTGCATATTTATTAACAATTTAATATTAGACAATATGGGATTGAATTGCGGATGTCCAGCAGGTAAGCATCTCAATGACCTTGAGATTGCTGAGTGCAAAGAGAGCTTTGGACAGATTCAGAAAGTGATTTTTGCCCGTATCTTCAGCTCTACAGGTGTTAAGAACAAGATTACTAAAGAAGTAATTACTAAGAAGGCTACAGTAACACCTCTTTTTGCTGCAGGAGACGGCACTAAACTTATTATTTCGCCTTACATTCAGAATCCAACAACTGAGCCAGGTGAAGCTCGTACGTTCGGTGGCGGCAATCAGACACTTGGTGGTATCGAGATTGTTATCGGCCGAGAGCCAACTACCTTTACAGGTGTTATTTACCAGGAAGCTCAGTCTGTTATTAAGACACTCAAGACTTATTCATGTGAAAAGATTGGTGTGTTCTTGATTGACGAGAATGGCAATATCGGAGCTATTGATGAAACCGGTGATGGAGCAAGTTTCACACCTATTCCAGTTGATAAGTTCTTTGTAGGTGACAAGAACCTTGGTGGTTATGAGGAACCAGACTCTAACACTATTAGTTGGAGCTTCTATCCTAATTGGTCAGACAATCTTGTCTTGATTAAAGCTGATACGCTTGACTACAATCCACTTACGGAACTTACAAACGCAGCTTCATCTTAAAAATTTTGAGTATGGTACGACAAGTTAGAAAACCAGTAAAAAAGGTACGTCTCGAAGCAGGTGATATTTCACAGGAATTTGAGGTATCACACGCCGAAAGAATTCTCGATATGGGACCAGCTTTAAATGGTGGTTGGCACGTACCTGAAGATAGTGAATACGAATATACAGAAGAATATGGGCTTAAGCTTAGAGCGAATAAAGGAAATTCTGCTGAGACCTCAAAAGAGACAGCTGATAAATAAAGCGTCTTCTCTTCAGCAGCGTGTTAGATTCCACACGGAAACTAACATATCTTTGTTTGACTATAATCGTTCCGCCCAGTTGTTTCTTGATTGGGTGTCACACTTACTCCCGAAAGACAAGTACAATATATTTATTCATCTGTTTCAGTACCCGCTTCCAACTTCAGCAGTAATAGACGATGTATACCGAGAGCTTGAACGAGTATTCTATAGTAGAAACTCAAGTTCAGCATATCAGTTTACATCATCTGAGCTGCTCGAAGACTGGCTGAATTACAAAAAGAATGTTCTTCATGAGCCAGATATATGGAAAACTGAAGGTTGGAAACAACTACAAGTATCGCCCAACAGTATACTTGTAGTTGACCTTCCAACCCAACAGACGAGCTTTAGGCCAGAGCCATATTTCTATTGGCTTAATATCGATAATGTTATCGATTACAAGTTTGTAGATAAGAGTATCACTGATTTTGAATGGCTTGTTTTCAAACAGCCAGAACACAGAATAGCGGTCTTTGACAGTACTTCAATAAGAGTTTATCAGCTCAATGAGAAGAATGAGATAGAGTCTCTGTTAACAGAGGCTATTCATAACTTAGGATTTTGCCCAGCACGATTCTTCTGGACAACTCCTATTAATGAGAAATATCCAGATATTAAGAAAAATCCAATTACAAAGGAGTTATCTAGATTGGATTGGTATTTGTTCTTCTCTATCTCTAAACAGCATCTCGATTTGTATGCTCCATATCCTATCTATTCAGCTTATGAGGCAGACTGCAACTTTGAGAACAACGAAACAGGTGAATACTGTGACGGCGGTTTCCTAAGAAATGCTGACGGTGAATACGAGATTAATGCTGATGGAACAGTTAAAAAATGTCCTTGCTGCGGTGAAAAGCGAATAGCTGGTCCTGGTTCCTTCTTGGAGGTACCAGTTCCTAATCAGACAGAAGGCATTGCTGATATGCGCAACCCTGTTCAGATTACAACTATTGATAAAAACAGTCTAGAATACAACGTCGAAGAAGTGCGTCGCCTGCACGACGAGATTGTCGTTTCAGTAGTTGGAGCAGGTGGTAATGCTGCAGTATCAGAGAAAGAGGCTATCAACGAGACGCAGGTAGCTGCAAATTTCGAAAGTAAAACAGCTGTTTTGAACACTTTGAAGACAGACTTCGAGCAGGCCCAGAAGTTTGTAGAAGACACAATTTGTAAGCTTCGTTATGGAGATAATTTCATATCATCATCTATAAGTTGGGGTACAGAATTTTACGTCTTCACTGTCGAAGAACTCTATTCTAAATATAAATCTGCTAAAGAAAGTGGAGCCACTGAAACAGAACTTGATGCTATAATGCAGCAGATTCTTGAGGTGGAATATCGTAACAATCCACTTGTATTGCAGAGAATGCTTATACTGAAGCAGTTAGAGCCATATCCTCATAAAACGCTCGATGAAATAATGAAGCTTTACAATGCTAGTTTGCTTAATGTTAACTATGTGAAACTTAAAGTTAATTTCTCAGAGCTTGTATCAAAGTTTGAGCGTGAGAACATTGATATTGTGGAATTTGGTTCTTCTCTTCCACTACGTGAAAAGATTAAAATTATTAGAGATAAATTATTAGAATATGTCAAACAAAACGATGAACAAGGCGGAGCTCCAAGAATTGATTCAGGACTTGAAGGACCGTCAGGAGGAGCTTCAGCAGCTTCAGCTGAGTAACCCTGATGCTTTCACAGTTGAGCAGAAGACGGAGTTTGACAATAACGCCGAAGAACTCAAGGCAGCTGAAACTCGTCTCGCTGTCGTAGAAGAGGCCTTGAAGCAGAATGTTTTTAGCACTCCTGCTAATAAATCTGACAAGGCTGTTGTTGTAATGGTTGCATTTGGTGACCGTTTTAGCAAGCGAACAGGTAAAGAGGTAAATCCACCTCAGAAACGCTACTTCTCATTCGGTGAGTGGCAGGTATTTAAGCAGAATTACAAGCTGCTTGGTTATTCAATTACAGACATCATCAATGACCCATTTGGTGATGCTGCAGGTCTCATTGAGGTACCTGAAGATTAAAAGACAAAGCTATGATAACAATTGAAATGCTTAATCAGAGCGAGTCACTTAAGAGTTTGACTGACGCTCAAAAATTAGCCATTACTACACTCTCTAGCAATGATGAGGCAGCAGTAATTGGCACAAAGATTGGTGCTTTGCATGGCCAGTATGATGCTGATATTCTCAGTATTTCTGGCATAAGTAAAGCAGACGGTGAAAAAACTTATGACTATCTTAAGCGAGTTCTCGGTGACTACAAGACTAAGCTTGATGGTACTAAGACACTTTCTGCTCAGCTTGAGGCCCAGAAGAAGAAAGTAACTGAACTTGAAGCTAAACTTGCAGCAGGTGGGTCTGATGAAGTTGTAAAGCAACAGCTTAAAGACGCTCGCCATCAAGTTACTCAACTTCAGGCACAGCTTACAGCTAAGACTGGAGAACTTGATAAAGCTAAGAAGGACTACGAGCAGAAGGAGAAAGACCTTCAGGTAGGCTTTGCATTTACCAATGCTACGGCTGGTATCAAGTTTAAAGCTGATGTTTCAGAACCAGTTAAGAAGATTCTCCTCGCCGCTGCTAAGGATGAGATTCTTGCTAAAGGTACTCCTGATTTTATCGATGATGGCAATGGCGGAAAGAAGCTGGTACTCCGTGATGCTGCCGGTAACACCCTCAACAATCCTAAGAACAATCTCAATCCATATACTATCGAAGAGTTGGTAATGGAAACAAGTTTGAAGGATGTTATCGATACAGGTAGACAGCAGTCAGGTGGAGGTACTAAGCCTAACCCACAGTCTAACCACCAAACGATTAATCTTGATTTGTCAACAGCTAAAACTCAGCAGGAAGCTGATATTCAGATTGAGAACTATCTGTTATCAACAGGCTTAACGCGTGATAATGCTGAGTTCGGTAACAAAGCACTTGAGATTAGAAATGAAAACAATGTTTCTGACCTTCCAATTCGATAATAGACTGTATGATGTAAAAGGGTAATGCAGCATGTCAGTTATGATATATTTATGTTAAACTTTTAAAATTAAAAGACTATGAGTTTAGTACTTACTAGAATTCAGAACATTCGTTCTAATTCAAATTTGGACAAGTACGAGTATCGTCCTAGCCGATATGGTGCTCTTGACGTTTTTATCCAGCAGTCTAATGACCCAGCCGGTATTCTTACTGAGGAGCTCAAGCAGAAGGCTCGTACTTCTATTGGTAACATCCTTGAAACCCCTGTAATCGACTATGATGCAGATATTACAATCGGCAACACTCGTACGCTTACAATTGCTGATAGTGAAAATACTTCTCGCATGGTGCAGATTAATTTTGCGACTTATGCGTTTGGTTTCACCATTGCTCCTGCTATGTACATGAACAACGAAATCGGCATCCAGAAGGACTTCGAGACTAAGTTGATGAAGTACATCTACAAGTTTGCTCAGAAACTTGATGAAGCAGCTCTTGCTAAGCTTGCAACTGAGAAGACAAAGATTATTAAGAACCCACTGCTCTATGCAAACACAGCGGGTACAATCAATGCAAAATGGACTGAGCGCGAGAACATCTTTGGTGACCTCGACCCAATCATGGCAGCTAATGACTTCTTTGGTCAGTTGCACATTGTAGGTGATGCCGGTGTTGAGTCGATTATGCGTAAGCTTGCTCAGCATGGTTTGTACAATGATGTTAACAAGCAGAATGAGTTTGGTAACAAGATTGTACACTTGACCAACAATATGGCACTTGGTGCTAAGAAGTATGCTCAGGGTTATGCTATCAATTCAGGTTCTCTTGGCTTCATGACACGTTTCGAGCGTGACTGCTTGCTTGGTACAGTATCTGGTGATGGCCATGAGTGGGGTATTGCAACTTTGCCGTTGTTGAATATTCCTTGTGGTACTTACTTCTACGATTCTGTTGGCGATTACCACGAAATCGCAGGTGCAGCTACAGCTGATATGGTTCGTACCCGTAAGGAGCACTATGGCTTCGCAGTTGACGTCGCATTCCTTACTTCTTACAATAGCAATTCTGAGACTTTGGCCAGTCCAATTATTGCTTTTGATATTTCAAGCGAGAATGCTCATTACGCAGTGCCTGTACAGCAGGTTGTTGCTCCTCCAACAGAGTAATCTTTCTTTGGGTGAATATCTAAATATAAATCTAGAAGAAACTAGTAATAGCTTTTAGTTGTTATTAGCTTTGGATGGGTCCAGCGGGAGGACAGACTTAAAAAGTCTCGTTCTCCCGTTTTTTACTTTAAACTGAAATGTAATCATGATAAGAATTGCAGATATACAAGATAAAATGCTCCATCTAGTAGGATGGAAACAGAGTTATGATTTGTCAGATATTATATTATCTAGCAATATAACTCAGACTGAATCAGGTATGTATTTTCAGCAGATTCATCCTCTTCTCACATTGGATAATTTACGAAGTATAGCTCCTGATTTTCAGAACTTTAATTGGCAGGTACACGACGTGAATAAAGCTTATAAATCTGGAGAAGTAGTTCGAGTAGATGATTCTCTATATAAAGCACTTAAAGATGTTCCTGTTGAAATAGATATTCTAGATTCTGAATATTGGACAGAAACAAATCCGTTTTCAGAATGGCTCGAAGAGAAAACTAAGGCTAGTATCGTGAAACTTATTAATAAGTTTATAAACATGAAATTAGCTGACAAAGCTACAAAATCTCTTATCGAAAACAAAACACTGTTTGATGGTACTGGTAGACTTACTAATTTAACGAGTAATCGTAACAAGTTTGTCGGATTTGAAATTAACACGATTCGTTCTAAGGGTGTAACTGTAAAAATTGATAAAATCGGATTGCAGTTTACAAAGCCTGGTAAATATAAAATTTTCATTATGCATTCTAGTAATGATGCTCCAATATATATTATGGAGTTTGAAAGAATTAGAAAAAATGCGTCAATGGAATGGTTCACACCGAAGGAAGATATTCTATTGCCTTATGAAAGCATTTATACTGATGCAGGTGGAAGTTGGTACATAGGTTATTTTCAATCTGACTTACCAGAAGATAGTCAGGCTGTAAATCGTGACAGAGATTGGTCTACTGGACCGTGCAAGGCTTGTTCAAGAAGTGAATTTATAGCATGGCAAGCGTGGTCTAAATATATAGAGATACATCCTTTTTATCTATCTGAAGATGATATTCAGGCTGTGCATTTCAATGACGATTTCAACGGAGACTTTGAAAAGCAACAAATCCACATGTGGAACCCTGAGATTATGAATTATACGTATGATTGTAACTATGGCATTAATCTTGAAGTTTCTGCTTATTGCGATTTAACAGATTTTATTATCAAACAGAGAGCCATGTTTCAGGATGTACTTGCAAAGCAGGTGGCTATAGATTTCTTACGAGAATTCGCCTACAATCCAAATGTTAGAACTAACAGGCATTCTATCAACGCATCTAAGTTGGATATTCTGACAGAATTAGATGGTGATTCTAATAGTATGAGACAATCTGGTCTTTCATATGAATTGGATATTGCTTTAAAAGCTTTAAGTATTAGTACGCAAGGGTTGGACAGGGTATGTCTGCCGTGTGTGAATAACGGAATTAAATACAGGTCTATATAATGGCTGCATCTAAGTATTATGGCTTATCTATTAGAAACTTAGCTTATAGATTAAGAAAGTTTGATGAGGTCCTCGGTAAGGAACTCGTTAAAACTGTATTGGCTCATGAGCAAGAAATCATAGAGGCTATTACTGAAGACCAGCTTTATGAAAGAGGTGTAAATGGAGATGATGTTGAAATTATGACTTATGCTCCGTATGCTCCAAGTACTGTAAAACGAAAAATCAGAAAGGGACAGCCTTATAATAGAGTAACACTTAGAGATACTGGTGAATGGTATAAGTCTTTAAGACTTGTGTATGATGTTGATGGTTTTTATCTAACGAGTACTGATGATAAGAATAAGTATTTAAAAGATAAATATGGACCAAAAATTCTCAAGCTTACAAAAGAGAACTTAAAAAATATCATATATAAATACATAAGACCAGAATTGTCAGTCAAACTTAAAGAATATTTACAGAATGGCACAGAAGAAGAATAATGTAGAACGAAGCATAATTATTCCGATGAAAGAAAATCCAGTATTGCTAGATAAAGTTATACAGGATATTCAGAAAACATTAGGAGAAAAGCTTAAATGGCTTGATTATGCTTTCGGCCGCTCTTATAAGTTAGTTGAGCACCAAGAAGGCGGTGGAAAATTTATATATCCAGCAGCGTACATTGGAAAATCTGAATATGCTTCTTTACTTCCAAATGACCAATATGGTAATTTCTGCTGGTTTGATATTTATGATGCTCAGAATATTACTCAAGTAGTTCAGTCTACACCTCAGTTTACATTCTCAGGAGCTATAGTTTTCTGGTTTAATCTAGATACTATTTTTGCTGATAATGATGCTATGTACTCAGAAGAGGTGAAAGACGAAATTATTAGAGTTCTTACTACTCCAGGTCTCATTAAACAGACAGGTAGACTTACAGTCGACAAAGTTTATGAGAGATTCGAGAATATCTATAAAGGATATTCACTTGAAAAGATTTATAACAGCTATGTTTACTCTGGTCAAGATATTCAGTCTATGGATAAGCTATTCTTTATGCATCCATATTCTGGACTGAGATTTGAGTTTACAATAACAACAAGAGAATTATGCCAACGTTATATCAAATAGTTTTAATTGCTCTATTTTCTGCTTTCGTGGAGCTGTTTATGAGCAAATCAGGTTTTAGATATTGGCTTAGAGACCAGTGTGACGATATAGGTTTTACAATTGTAGCTAAAATGCTTGATTGTGACTTTTGTCTAGGTTTCTGGCTTAGTATTATAATATCAATTGCAATGGTACTGATTACGCTTGACCCATCGTATATATATGTACCGATGTTTGCAACTCCTATAATAAGATTTTTAGTATGAAAACAATATCCTTAGCTAATAGAACTGTAAAGTTATATGATTCAATTGATGAAATGCCGATTGAAAATTTCCAAAGATATAATAAGTATATTATTATAGACGCTGGACTTGGCTCAGACATAGATTCAGTTGATGAGCACATAGTACAAATTGCAAAGCTTATTAATTCTGGAGACAAGAAAAAAGCTATGCAAGAATTGCAAAATATGAGACAAAACATGCACATGATTGTGAGTGGAATATCTCCAAGGTATATGGCATTTGCGGCTCTCGTATACAGTATTGATGGAAAGAAAGTAGAAAGCCAGTCAGATACTAGTTTACAAGAATTATTATCTGATTTAAATAAGGCGAAGCATAGCTCTATTATAGAAACGCTATTTCAGTTGAAAAAAAAACTTTCGACAGAGCTAGAAACTTATTTTCCAGATAACTTTGATTCAGCAAAAGAAAAAATGATATATGAAAAGATTAAGCAGAGAACAATCTTGCAGCTAAAAGGTATTATAGAAGACAAAGAATATACCGAAGAGATAGCTGATATAGACTTGTCTCTGCTTAAATCTTATAAGCCAGGAATATTTACTGGTAAAAATTCATTCGAATTAAAATATGATAAGCAGTTTGAAAGTTTATGTATGTTAGTTGGCCAAAAAGCCAATTTAAATGCTAAACGCATGACTGTTCTTCAATTTTATACAACTGTTAATAATATAAAAGCTCAGCTCGATGCTGAAGCTAAAGCTTATAAACGAATTAAACATAGATAGTTATGGCAGATGACGTAATAAAGGAAAGTGACCTCATACAGTCCGACGGGTCCATAGATAAAATCACACAATCTTTGGAACTGCTTATAGATAGTTATGGAGATATGGTTGCTGCTATAAAGAAAGGTTCTTCTGAGATGGTAGAGGCTATAAAGAATATGAGTACTTCTACTAAAGAAGGTCGTGCAGCTTTAGATGATGCAGCTAGAGCAGCTCAAAGATTAGAAAGAGCACAGAAAGAATATGAGTTTGTGCAGACTGATATAGGTAAAGAAGTAGCTGATTTAAAATCTAAGACAGCTGCCTTAAATAGAACTACTGCTGAAAGTAAGAAAGCACTTGAGTTGCAAGCTGGTTCTTATGAAAGAATTAGAATACACCTCAAGCATCTCATTGACTTATACAAGAATATGTCTGCTGAGCAGAGAGCTTCTAGAGGTGATGATATAATTCGCCAAATTAACGAGCAGAGGTCTAAACTTGCAGCTATGGATGAGCAACTTAAAGCTCACGTTGTGCAGATTTCTAAAGTACAGAAAGCTGAAGAGAAATTAGCTTATTTGCAGTCAGAAGAAGGTCAACGATACCTTGAATTGAAAGCCAAAATTCGAGAAGTAATGACTGCTCACACAGCTAATAGAACTCAGGTTGATGCACTTACACAAGCTCAGAATAGATATAACCAAGCAGCTGATGCTACTAATATTCAGATTAGAGAATTAGATTTACAAACAAAAACTCTTAATCAGACTGCTAAGTATCAGGCTCAGATTAATCAGTCTGCTGAAGGCTCTTATAACAGATTAGCAGCACAGTATGCTCTCAACAAGATTAAGTTAAACGCTATGTCAGCCGCTGAGCGTTCAGCTACTGATGCTGGTAAAAAACTCGAGCAAGAAACTGCTGCTATATATAAAGAAATGATACGACTCCAGGAAGCCACTGGAAATCACAGACTTAGTGTTGGTAATTATGCTAAGTCGTGGGACGGTCTTGGAGTATCTGTATCTCAGGTAGTTCGAGAACTTCCTGCTGCAGCTGTGTCTCTTAACACATTCTTTCTTGGTATCTCTAACAACATCCCTATTGTAATTGACGAAATTAAGAAAGTAAGAGAACAAAATAAAGCTTTAGCGGCAGAAGGTAAGCCAACAGTATCTGTTACTAAACAAATCATATCAGCTTTATTTAGCTGGCAAACAGCTCTTGTAGTAGTATTGTATGCTTTATCAGCACACGGTAAAGAGATTCTGCACTGGATTCAGGTTATGTGGTCAGGTCAAAAGACCGTTGCAGATATGGCTGATGTAGTTGATAGTGTTGATGATGTTCTGACAAAGAACACAAAAAGCTTAGGTGAACAAATAGCAACTCTTAGAAAATTATCTCTAGAGTGGAAGAATTTAGGCGGAAATTTAAAAAAGCAACAGCAGTTTATAAAAGATAATCAGTCTGAGTTTAACAAGCTTGATGTTTCAATTAATAATGTTAATCAGGCTGAGAATCTTCTTGTTGATAATACTGATGTATTTATAAAAGCTCTATATGCTAGGGCTAAAGCCACAGCGGCTATGCAAGTTGCAGCTGAATATTATGGCAAGGCTATTGAAAATCAATTTGATTTTGAGCAAAATTGGAAGGATAAGGACCTTAAGTGGTGGCAGAAACTAGCAGCTGGTGGCATAACTGGTCTTTTGGGATTCAACAAAGAAGAGACAAAAGAGACATATAAGCATATAAGAAATAAGCGAAAAACGCAAGTTGAAAAAGAACAAGAATATAATGAGAATTTTGCTGATAAAGCTGTAAAAATAGCCGAAGAGCAATATAAAACTATCGATAAAATATATAAACAATTAGGCTTAGATACATCTCATAAAAAAGATAAAACTCGTACACGTACGCCTCGTGAGCGAGATTTAACTGATACAATCTGGAGAAATGATTTAACAATTCAGAAGAAATATGAGGCTAGTATTACTGCTTTGCAGCGAGATGAGTTTAAAAAACGTAAGCAAGAAGCTGTAGATTCTGCTGAGGCTACAATCAGAGAGATGCAGGAGAAGTTCCGTAAAAACGAAGTTTTCTTAGCAGGTAAAAAGGGAAATAAGCCACTCACTGATGAACAAAAGCAGCAGGTTAAAAAACAGCAAGAAGAACTCACAGCTATCATCGAGAATACTCAGAGAAAACTCAATCTTGATTTGCAAGATATTGAGGATGAGCGCCAAATAGATAGTATGACTAAACTTCGTCAGACTATGAAGTTTAGATATGATACTATTTCAGCTGAGATTGAAAAAGAGAAAAAGCTTAGATTACAGCAGCTTGATGACCGTGAAGCAGCTTATACTACAAAAGCTGCTACTATTTCAGAAGATGGTCAGACAGAAGCTGAAGTTACAGGTCAAGCTACTCCTGAACAATTGGCAGCTTGGCACAAAGAAAGAGCACAAATTGAAGCAAAATATGACCAGATTATTCTTGACTTGCGCACTAAAGAGATACAAGAACAGCTGTATCTTGTAAAGAAAGGCACCAGTGAAGAAAGACGGTTACTTCTTGAACAGGTTGAGAATGCTAGAAAACTAGCTTTGGCCCAAAATAGAGCTAAGCCAGTTGAGCAGCAAGAATCTGAGACCAGTATTAATGCTAAGTTTAATAAACAGAGATTATCCATATCAGGTTCTAATAGACTGCAAAATTTTCAACAGCAGCAAGCCTTGGCAAAATCTGAATTTGACTTAGCTACACATACGGCTGATGAAATCAAGAAATATGAGCTGGAGCAGGAAATCGCTTTATGGAAAGAAAAGGTTATACTAGCTAAGTCTGGAGCTCTTGATTGGTCTCAGGCCCAAATTGATGCAGCTCATAATACTATTACTAAGCTTGAGAATGACCTTGGAGAGCAAACTAAAAAAATGGGTCTTATAGGTCGTATTGGTAAATATGGCTTGACTGGTTCTCTTTTGAGTTATATCAAGGTTGACGGTGAAGGCTTCGATGATGAAGCTCTAAAACAGTGGGATAATGCCTGCAATCAAATCGTAAGTAACCTTCAAGAAATAGCTCAAGCTGAGGTCGATATAGCCCAGGCAGCCGTTGATGCAGCTGAAAAGCGTGTAGAAGCAGCTCAAACAGCTTATGATGCTGAAGTTGAAGGTCGTAACAACGGTTATGCCAACCAAGTTGCAACTAAGAAAAAAGAACTACAGCAGGAGAAGAAAAATATGCAAGAAAAGCAAAAACTTCTCGAGCAGGCTCAAAAGCGCCAAGAAGCTATTAATACTGTAACGCAGGCTTCTTCTCTTATTACTGCTTCTGCCAATATCTGGTCAGCTATGTCAGGTGTACCTATTATTGGTCCTGCTTTAGCATTGGCAGCTATTGCAACAATGTGGACAAGCTTCGCAGTTGCCAAGGTGAAAGCTAAACAAGCCACAGCTGCAGCAAATCAAGAGTATGGAGAAGGTGGTCTTGAGTTCTTAGAAGGCGGTTCACACGCATCTGGTAATGATATAGATTTGCATCAGAAAAATTCTGAAGGCAAAAATATGCGAGCTGAAGGTGGAGAAGCCATGGCTATTATAAATAGACGTAATACTCGTAAATACAGGCGAGTACTTCCTGATATTGTTGATAGCTTAAATAAGGGCACATTTGAGAATAAATTTTCACAAGCTTTTAATAAAGCAGATAGCTTACAGGCGCAGATGATAACAGTGGAAACAACTACTGATTTGTCAAATATTGAAAGAGACGTAGAGGCTATTAAAAAACAAAATTCTGAGCGTGTTTATCCTTTAGGGGATGGTAGAACTCTTATTATTAAAGGTAATGTGAAAAGATATATCAATAATTAACCCAGTACTTCACTCTATAATCTCTGGGACTTTAAATTATATTGAATTATAAATTATAAGGGTATATAAATTTTAAAGTTCTAGAGATTAAAATTTAAAGTTTATCTAGATTTATAGCATTATGAATAACAATATATTTTATTTACTCAAAGGAGAACAGCAGACAGCTACGAACGGCCAGTTTAATACAAGTACTGGCGAGTTTGAAAGTGCCACTTCAGTGGGTCAATATTGTGTTACATCTTGGCTGACTGGTTTAAGGCCTATTAGCGAAAAACAACTTCCAATATGCACTTTGTTTCCACCGGACATAAATGTAAAACAGCTGCGAGTATTTTTCTATGATAAGGACGTTAAATATTTAGGCTATTCTGTACACAGTGACAGAAGCTTAGTTGATTATAACTTAGTATCTGATAACATAAGATTAAAAGCAGAATATGTGAGATGTGACTTTGTATTAGATATTTCAAGCACTGAGTTATCACAGATGACCCAAGTTGAGATTAATAACATGCTTACCCATGTTTGGATTTATGCAGGTTTTAGATTACAAGGCCCACATTACAGTAAACTTGAAAACAAATATAAAAAAGAGACTGGTCAAGTATTTTTTAGAAGCTCACTAGAAGGTTCTATTAAAATATTTGGCGCAGACTTTGATTTCATAAAGTCACAGCTTTTAGAAACCAAATATTTACTTGTAGTAACAAATAATAGTGGAAAAGTATTAGCTTTAAATTCATTCGTTGAAACAGACTGTAAATTAGATGATACAAGGCATTCAATAGAATTGAAATTATCACCTATAGATAGATACTCAAAAATAATGAATAACTATGATAATACTTATGATTTGATTAAGCTCTCACCAGCTATAACTCCACTCACTTTAACAAAGCGCTTACTATATCAATTCTATATACAAGGCGCTAATTCTGTATCATGCTATGCTAATGGAACATATTGGGAACAAGATACAAATGAAGCTATAGATGATGCTGAAGCTCTTGAAAAGAAATATTATTTCGCTAAGAATTTTAGTGTACAGGAATTCCTGATTACTGAAGAAATGAGTTCAAAATACGCTGGAACTTATTCGCATGTACCTGGAACCCCGCCTACTACATGGGTTAATCAAACTAAAGGCGATGGACATATAAAGATGATAGGCATATCTGACTTATCATACGTAGCAAGTGGCCAGGGCGAAACAACTTTTAGATGGTTTAGTACAGGAGAAGTAGTTGACGGACATGCGCTAGGCAGTTTAAAGGATGAATGGAAATTTGTATTAAAAATATATGATGGTAGAGCATTCGGAAACTTAGGAGTAGCATTTTCACAGTGTATATTCGTTATGCCAGATTGGAGTGTAAATTCTGATGTTGCACACATGGGTAGTGCAGGAGAATATAAATTCAGTATACGTAAAAGTGATACAGATGTTACGGTATTTAGTCTTGATGTTATAAATTACACTATTTGGGGCCGTATACTAGCAGATGTTGACACAGCAGTAGAACCATCGTCTGGACAAACAAAAACGTTATATGATTTGCCAAAAGATGATTTTGTATCTGAAAGAGTTAATTATAGAAAATGTATAGGCTTAATAGGATTGCAAGTAAAGCAGACAGGCTATACTGTTACTCATCCTACTAAGTATGGTAGAAATGACTACGGAAAGTATTTTACTAATAATTTCGTAAGTGCTACAACTAAAACTGCACACATGCCAGTTCCTGTAAGTAGAAGTTCGTGGGCTAATACATCTGTATGGGCAATTATACCAGATGAATGGTCCTCGTTTGAAAGCCAATTTAGAATGCAATTTACTTTAAAAGATGCATTTTCTTTGGCTGACACGATAAAAGCGTTATTGCATAAAATAGACCCACTGGTAAAATTTGAAGCAACAGCTGAGTACAGTAGATTCTTTTATGAAGGTGACACATCAACTCCTATTATACCTTTCGACGGCTCTAGAATTGGGTATGTTCCATTTATAGCTCCAAAATCTAATGTATTAAAAGGTAATTATGACCAAGCCGCGCAGAAAGCAGAAATAACATTTGAACAACTCATGAATATGCTAAGAGACTGTTTTAGATGTTACTGGTATATAGATGATAGCAACAGATTAAGAATTGAGCATATATCATATTTTATGAAAGGCTTATCATATACTAGTCCTGGTTTACAGTTTGACTTAACTAAAAAATATGATAAGTTTAACAAGAAAACAGTTCTATATGCTCAAGAAGCAACTAGCTATAACAAAGATGATTTAAATTCTAGGTATGAATTTAGCTGGATGGATGATTCTACTGATACGTTTGAAGACATGGAAATAGACGTTAAATCACTTTATATACAGTCGGATAAAACAGAAGAAGTAAATTCTGAAGTGTTCTCTACTGATATTGACTTAATGCTGTATGCTCCTGATAAATTTTCTGAAGATGGTTTTGCTCTCATGATGGCAGATAAAAATACAGGACGAGTTCCTATTGCAGCTGTTTCTGGCTTAAGAGATGATGAGTATGTTTATACATATAGTGCTATGCCACAAAACTATTTATGCTCATGGCTATACCTTGCAAGATATTATATGCTAGATATGCCTGCATATCATATAGAATATACGAGAGCTCCATCAGCTGATGCATATAGAGTAACAGGTATAAAGCAGTGTATGCAGCAAGACATAGAATTTCAGACGGACGAAAAAATAGACTTAAATAAAGCTATTAAAACATCAGTTGGAACGGGAATTATCGATTCACTATCAGTGAATATAGACACGCACCTTATAAGTGCTACGCTCTTGTATAGTCCGCAATAAAGAGTTAAATAAATTTAAAAATTTATATATTTTTATACAACATTAAATAATTTTTATTATATTTGCAATATAAATAATTTTAAAAGACAATATGGCAAATCCGATATGCATATCACCATTGAAGTTCTATGATGACTTCCATAAGCAAAACCGTTATCGCAGTTTTGCTTATGGCCATGTTGCTCCACTTATCACAAATCCGAATGTTGTCTCGCCATTTCAGTTGATAGTATCAGAAAATGTTTCAGAAGTATATGTAAGAAGTGCTAATACTAATAAAAGAGTAACAGGTAATGTGGTCGAAAGATTTAAAGATGCTGGATTGAGAAACGTATCAAAGAATGGTTATAACATATTACTATTTTTAGGTATATTTCCGCTTTCAGGCGTTATTGATTATGAAGGTCAATATTGGCTAGAGATACATTCAGGTGGATGGTATTATTCAGAAGTATTCTGCTTTGATAACAATATAGATGATTGTCTTAAGGTAGAATATTGGAACCCAGAAGGCGACTTTGCTCTTAAAAATGGCATAGTAGTATTAGGCAGTGAGAATTTTCACTTTATTCTATTGCTTAAATCTGAATTGGGTAAACCAGAATATTCGTTTGAAGAAGAGGCTACAAAGAGATTAGGCTATTCATTTATTGAAAGCCAAGTTTCTAAGAAAACATATAAGTTTAACACTGTTATTCCTGAGTATCTTTGTGATGCTATGAGGATAATTCGCCTTTGTAGCCAGAAGAAAATAACTTGTAAAGGTGAAACCTATGATGCTATAACTTTCAACATGGAAGTTGATTGGCAGGAACAAGGAGATTTAGCTTCAGTAACTTGCGAATTTGATGTGGATAATATAATCACTAATCTTGGTGGCTTCAAGCATGAAGACCTTGGAGGTGATTTCAATAATGATTATAACAATGACTATGATATTGAATAAAATGTTGCAACATAGAGAGTTAAAAACTTAATCATTTAATTTTAAAATTTGTAGATTATGGCTGATACAATCGAAAAGATTAAATACATAGTTGTGCACTCATCAGACAATGAAGAGCACAAAATCGAGATTAAAGATAAGTTTTCAAGAACTGCTAACGCAATCATGAATGCACCAGGCTATCTTGAATATATCAAAAAGCATGGTTACCATTTTACTGACAAGCTTGCAGACTACACAAGTAAGAAAATGGTTAACACATCTGGTAGTGCACATTCTTGGACTACAGAACAATTAAGAAATGTACTTGGTCCGTTTACTCCAACTCATAATGAGACCAGTGGAGATATTGCATATACTGCTAATATGGCTTATGCCGATTTCTATCCAGCAGTTCTTGATACTGTAGACAAGTGCATAACTTATGCTAAGTTAGTAGCCTCAGACCCTGATGGCTATGAAGGCATGGAATTTATGAGATGGACCAGTGATGCTATTGGTAAATCATTAACATTAAACTGGGAGGACTTTATCTAATGGCAAGAACATTTGAATTTGAACAAATTAGGCTGATTATTATTTCTGCTTTTAGCTCTCTGTTGGCTATACTAACACCAACAGAGGGCTTTGTGGTAGCTCTTATTATCGGCTTTGGGTTTAACATCTTCTGTGGAATGAGAGCCGATGGCATATCTATAACAAGATGCAAAAATTTCTCATGGAATAAAGCTCAGAAAGCTATATTCGAATTGGCACTATACTTCACAATCATATATGTTATCTATAGTATCGTGTACGCCTGTGGAGATAAAAAAGAAGCAACGTTTGCTGCAAAGATTTTAACGTATATTTTTGACTATGCTTATGTTTGTAACGGCTTTAAAAACCTTATCATAGCATATCCAAAGAATGTTATTTTCAGAGTGATTTATCACTTAATAAGATTTGAAATTATGAAAGCTTTGCCAGGTTACTGGAAGCCTATTATAGATAGATTAAACAACGAGTTTGATAAA
>ERZ1023853.103-NODE-103-length-21491-cov-23.337656_pt1 | contig 21491 bp, 35 predicted proteins | sample MGYA00380386_ERZ1023853 | MGnify/ENA primary metagenome ERZ1023853 (study PRJEB33179, sample SAMN07449009) | human gut metagenome | biome: Human-gut; feature: Human associated habitat; material: Faeces | host: Homo sapiens | place: India: Bhopal | collected...
TAAAATATTTTATTATTTAGAAACTTTTTTTTATTCACGCGTTCATTATTATATATTATATATAGGATGTTAGACCCAGTAAGTATGCAGCAAATATGGTTCCCGGCACTGTAACAGTATGGCCGAGAAGCTATAATGATTGTGTCACAACGGTGCAATTACCGGGCAACAACACAGTTACACTTCATCATCATTAACAATAGTGTTCCCGAATCGTGCTCCCGGTGTGCTGAAATTCTGTAAAAGTTCATAAAAATTCCCGCTGGCCAAATCTTGGAATTGGCCAGCGAGAGAACACTGGATTGGTTTTGATGTTTTATCGTATCATTTTCCACTCATCACACACCCAACTACCTTTGTTTCCTCCGCAAACAGCTAAAGGACACTCAAGGTAATTGGCACAGTTTATACAGGAGTTTCTATCTCCAGGTAAACACATTCTAAATGCTCTTTTAGTTGCCATGTCTTAACAATATTTTATTTATTTCTTGTATCGCCCAGTTGGCTCCTTTCTTAAATCCGTCTATTCTATAGCCGCTATCATAAACTGAGCCATAATCACAAAGTTTATTTGCAGCTTTTTCTATCTCTTTTTTATCAATTATTATACTCATATCTTATCTATTTAAATCTGGTTCTAGGATAATATCGTAAGCCGCGGAAACGACGTCCAGAATATCATCTGTAAAACCACAAATGCCATTCCACTCCAGCCAATTACTGATTTTCTGACGAGGAGTCATTTCAGCTATCACCTCAAGAGGATATTCGCAATCACCCTCAAGACAGTCCTGTAATAACTTCTTTTGGTCCACAAGTGTAGTCTCGAGCTGATTCTCCATTGAAGCGATACATCTATCTACGAGAAAACAAATATTGTTAGAACGCGGGTTCTTGGCGATTTCATCTTTGGCAATTTCAGTAAGTGCAAGCTTGCTAAAATTTAATGCCAATTGTGGACGCTCTCTTCGTATAGTGCTAACAAGAACTCTTATTTTTACTTTTTTGCTGTTCGAAATTATGCCCATAATTAATTAAAACTATAAAGTGAAACATTACCAGCACCTTCAACCTCGTACACGCAATCAGGTGTAAATGTAGACTTGCCATCAGGTGTTGCAAGAGGCACATTGTTATAAACCGCTAAATAATCTTGAGATTCAACAACTATTGGTGACTTAATGGTTTTTGAATTTAATACTTCTCCATCACCAAAATTATCTACCAAAAATACACCTGGCTTCTGTCCTTTATACAAGGTAACAACCTTGAAATCCTCAGATGTAATACTAGAAAGAGACAAGCTCTTAATCAAATCAGTTGCTTTCATAATTTTGTAATTTTAATTGTTAAACTTATAAAGTGATACTACTGTTTCGCCGGCTATATTGCCTGGCTGTTTATATCTAAATATCTTAAAATCTGGATTTAATACAGATGCACCATCAGGTGTTAAAAGCCTATTACAAGCACCAAAGATACAAAGATAATTCAGCGAATCAACATCTACAGGAATAGGATTGCCATTAATTCCCAAGCTCATATTAAGTTTGTGTTTAACACCTTTAACACCTTTAATAAACTGGTCTTCTGTTTGACCACGCCAAGCAGTTACTACTTTCATATTAATCGGAGTAACATCAGAAACAGTAATGCTTTTAATCAAATCAGCTGCTTTCATAATTTTGCAATTTTAATTGTTAAACTTATTATGTTTTATCTGAGTGCAAAAGTACTAATAATTTTTCAAATAAAAAAATTTTTTATGTTAACAGTAGTTAAATGAAATGTTAAAGTTTGTAGGCCTAACTTGCCGGTTTCTATATCCAGGTGTCAGCTTTCTAGCTAAAACCATTTCTTGGTACCTAGAATTCATTATTTTATATTAAACTATATAATTATATTAATTAATAAAAATAACACGATGTGGGTCAAATATTCTATATAATTTAATATATTATTTATATATAAATATTTGAAAATTTTAAAATTTACTGCCAGTGAGCCGCTTCTATATGTTACTGTAAAAAATAATAGGTAACCGTTTCACAACGACTACCTACTTAAAAACAATTAAAATTCTATTAAAATTATGGGTTCTCACCGTAGTTAGAACCAATAGTGCCAAGGCAGGGAATCGAACCCTGCATAAATCCTCTAAACAGAACAGCAGATATTTGTTTTACTTGGCATATAAAAACTCCTAGGACCACAGTCCCTTAGTCGCTTCCTAGGAGTTCAGTTTCAAACAAAAATACTTATAACATTTATAAAAAGAAAACGAGCAACTTAATTACATAAGGTCACCTGACTCTGCTTCGGCAGCTGCCTCATCTACTGCCTTTTTAGCATCGGCTTCTGCATTGGCTTCCTGCTCATCATGCTTAGCATCGAGAGCAGCCTTAGCGTTATCATACTCAAGCTGCTTGTTCTGAAGTGTCTCCTGAGCCTTCTCCAAGGCTTTCTTTGCCTTGTTAAGAGCCTCTTCTGCGCGGATAACCTTCTCTTCAGGAGTGAGAGCAGTTCTTGGCTGACGCTCAGCGCGTGTCTGCCACTTGGTCTGGAACTCCTTGTAAGTCTCATCAGCATCATCCATTGGGAGCAAGCCCTCTGGCTCTGTGATAACTACTTTACCACCTTCAGCCTCATCCTTGGTTGAATGGATTGCCTTGTGAGTGAACTTGTGAGCACCATTCTCATCCTTGAAGCCAATGCGGAAGAACACTGTGCAAGAGCGCTTATCCTTAATGATGGTCTCAATTCGAGAATCTGTCTTAGCATCATCGCCAAGGTCAATCTGGCGACCTACATAAGAACCAGCAGCCTCTACAATCTCATCAGCCTGTGCCATCCACTCCTCTGTGTCAACCTGAGCCTTGCGACGAGCACCTGTCTTCTTAGCCTTGTGAAGCTCTACAGTCTCTGGCAAGATTGTAACCTCCTTGAACACCTTGTAGAACTGACGACCTGTAGGGTTCTCGTCTGTAATATCAGACTGGATGAGAAGGTAGCAACGCATAGCTCGCTTCTCTTTGAGAACTCCCTTGACATAACCACCAACCTTAATAGCAGTACCAGGCATAAGTGTCTCACAACGATGGCCGAGAGCTTCCTCATTTGCCTTTGCAACTTCAGCGTCAAGCTCCTCCATGCTCTGCTTTGGCTTTGGTTCACGCTTAGCCTTAGGCTTTGCCTCCTTGTTCTCACCAGCCTCAGAATTCTGCTTAGCAGCTTCCTTCTCTGCTGCATCGATAGCTGCCTGCTCCTCTGGAGAAAGTGCTGCTCCATTATCAGCCGGAGCCTTAGTAGCTGCCTGACGCTTATCAAGAACAGCCTGAATTGCTACCTTATCCTCATCAGAGGTTGCCGGGTCATTAACTAACTTCTGTAACTTCTTTGTTGCCATCTGGGCGAATTTCATTGTTGCCATAATTTTGTGTATTTAATTGTTAAACTTATATGTTCTAATTACATTTGCAAAAGTACTCATAATTTTTGAAATATGAAAACTTTTTATGTTAAGAAGTGTTAATGAATGTGTTAAAAATCATTAACACCTCTTTTTGCTATTTAATCACTGAAATTTTATACTTTTAGTTCTACATCAAAGTTCTTTGCTACTTCTTTGACGGCTTTAAGCAACTCAAAGTCGCCCATATTATGAGCCATTTCCTCGAGAATATCCTCAGGACTTACAATATCCTTAAGAGCTTCAAATAATTTCCAACCTTCTCCCATATTATGATAATTCTGCTTTAGTTGATGTTCTTACCTTGCCACCATCTAAGATTAAATCGATAGTAACATATATTTCTGAACCAGCATATTTAATAATAGCTGTTGTATTACTAGCTGAAAGGCACTGAACTGTGTAACGCGCATCCCATTCGGCTTTACAGTATCTCTCCCAATATTTAAACACTCTTGGAGAGAATTGAGTGCTACTAGCAATTACTAAACTCATTTGCAAATAGGTTGCAATTTTCTTTAGGTTCCAATCAACCGGAACAAATTTTGGTTTTCTCATAATCTTAATATTTTAATTGTTAAACACCTATGTTATTACTCTGGATTGTATGGTCTTGGACAATAAGCTACAAATGCATCTTCAGTATTACTCATACTTGGAGTAACTGTAATTTTCCAAGTTTCTTTAATGTCGATAACTTCAGCTGTAGTATCGTCTCTAATAACATCTTGGTCAACCAGCTCAGATTCGATGATAAACTTGGTTTGACTTAAAGCCTTAAAATATTTTTCAGCTTCATCTTCGTCATCAAACTTGCTGCATCTAGCAACACCATCTTCTTCCATTGAAGTACCTGGCTTGTTAGCGAACATGTAAAGAGCTCTTGCGTTTGTTGGAATATTTCCACATACGAAATTGCGAGCAATCCATCCTACTAAATTCTCAAGCTTGTCAACTTTCAAAATAATTTCTGTTTTCATAATTTTACTGTAATTTTAATTGTTAAACTTATTATGTTTTATCTGAGTGCAAAAGTACTAATAATTTTTCAAATAAAAAAATTTTTTATGTTAAGAAGAGTTAACTGCTTTATCTTTAACTACTGTTAACACTTACTATATATAATATATAATATGTACGCGCGGGCGCCCGCGTATAGGGTGATAATGCGGCACTGTAACTGTTTAGCACATTATATAAGTCCCGGCATTGTAACAGTATTAGTTAAAAACCAGTTCCTAGAACCGGTATGCTATAGGTTTATAGTAATTTAAATCTCACCGATTTCCAGAACCAGTGTGTAAATCTACAAAAGTTTACAAAAAATCCTATCTGGCATTTTCTCGGAAATAGCCCCAAGAGAACACCAGATAGGAAATTAATTTTTACCAAAACAAGTTTCATATTCACGTATTTTGCAAACTGGAAGTAAATCTCTGCAACGAGAAGTACTATGGTACCTATATTCAACCCAATATGCGTCGCCCATTGGTTCTAAGTCTTGAATTTGATTTCTTTCCTCATAGTTAGTTTTCAAATCAAAAACTTTCACATGTGCCTTTTTATCTGGAAGAATAATAAACTCAAATATGAATTGACCTGCTATCTTCTTTCGTTCTGCTGCAGATATTTTAACTTCTACCATATCGGTACCTACAATAGGTTCTGGTTCAGATATAAATCTGAAATTACCAAACAGAGTTTTAAACTCTTCTGCTTCTTCAAGATTATCTGGGTCAATAGGCTCTTCACCATCTCTCAAATAATAAAAAGAATCGCCAGTAAGTTGAATTATTTCAGTCTTCATCATTTTCCTTCGTCAAATATATACCAAGCTACAAAAAAATATAAAGCAGCAAAAGTTACTATTAGAGCAATAACTGATATACTAAGAAGTTCTGTCATCGTGTTTTGCTTTTATGAAGTTTATAATATCCCGGCCTAGCTGCAATCCAAGCTCTATTGTAAGCTAGTATTTTTTCTCTGTTTTTAGCATAATATTTTCTATTATACTCAGAGCGTTTCAGTTTTTCTTCTATAGAAGTTGGAGCTTTATAGGCCCATTTTTCTGGATGAGCCTTTCTGTAAGCTCTATTATAGGCTAATATCTTTTCTCTATTAGCTTTATAATAAGCTCGCATTCTAGCTTTGTCATGTTCTGTCGTTGTCATGATATTTCTTTACGTTCTAATTTGTGTATAGTTATGTATAGCTTTATAGCAATAATATCATCAAGCGTTAAGTTCTTGATAACTCTATTGCCGATTTTAAGACTGTGCTTCTGCTTTTCCATAAGGATTGTCTTTTTTAACTCGGTCGTAGAGTTTCTTGAACCAAAATGGGTTGTATCTTAATAAGTCGCCATAAGTTCTGATATTATTAACACCAACAAGCCTAGAAGCATAAATTACTTCTCTATCAGCCAATCGGCGTCTAGCCTCATACCATCTATGAATAGCTCTATCCACACATTCCAAAAAATATGTACTGAGCTCAGAATCACGCTCTTCAAGAATCTGTTGTTCCGTACCTTGCTTGAAATAATACGGCACATTTGGTGTAACCCAATATGTAAGAACCTCACCTACTTCTGGATGTGTCTTGTACAGAAATCCCGGATTTGCGACAAATACCCATGGCCATTTAAGCTTTGCTATCTTAATTGCCTTTGGAATAGCCGGAGATAAAAGTCTAGCAATTCTAGCGTTGATGTATTTATCATAACGCTTAATAAGTTGGCGCAAATTGCTAGTAAGTTCTTCTACAAGAGCTGTTTTATCCCATCTTGTTAACTCTTCTGATAAAGGGAGAAGTTTCTGGTCAAATGCCATTCTGTTAATTTCAACTTTTTCAAGTTCTTTTTTAGCCTGGCGTTTTGCCATACCATCTTTAATGCGACGACTAATCACTAATCTGCGCTCAACGTCATTGAGTTCTGGAACTAACTCCTTGTCATGCTTAGGACTGTCAGCAAATTCCACGCAGTTTTCACCACCTATAGAAAAGATAACATCATCAGATACTTCGCGTTTAACTTTGCCGTCTTTATATTTTAAAGTTGACTTGTTATAAAACTCGTCACCATCCATAGACGCAATAGAAAAATCAGAATTCTCATCATCATCTGGATTTGCGGCTGCATCTATTTCAGCTTTTGCCAAGTCTTCATCTTCAGTCTGAATATCTGCTAGCATTTTAGCAAAATCTTCTTCTGAATATTCCATCGTAGAGGCTTCTTCAGGTGAAGGAGCCTCTGTATTATGCATATCACATAAAGCTTGGTCAATAAGCGCATTTAAATCTTTACTGTCCATACTACATAATCTTTAAATTAGTTACAAATACTGAACTAAAAACGTTTCTTGCTACGTGAGGCTGGAGCATAAATAAATATGCTATAGCAAGTAATAGCCTGGCAACTACATGCAGAATCCATGCAGTTAAATATATTGGAAAATAAATAACTCCAACAACAAACCATACTAAAAACAGCATCCAGCCTTTAAACTTAATTGGTATTTTCATAATTTCAAAACATTCTTTAAATAGTCATTAATGTGCTTCGGATATACGTTTGTACTTGGCAAATATATATGTAAGTCTTGAGCAAAATGATAATAGTCTCCAACTGTAGCACCAATTTTAGAAGCAACATATTTCTGCAACTGAGAAAAACAATACTGGTCATTGCAAAAACCGAATATCAAATCATTACTTCTCATAAGAACCGTCATATTGAGAATTTTTTCAAATTCGTCATAAATACTGATTTTAAAACCAATATTCAGTGTACACGGAGTATCATATTCATAGTCATCCATTTCCTTGCCATCGTATAGCGTAAGCCATGCTTGGCGAGTATCTGGATTGTTCTCAAGTTTCTCAATTACTTTCTGCAGTTGCTTATTACGGTTCCACAACCAGCCGTAATTAGAATTGACTTGACAATCACCACCATGCATACGTTTCCAAACTGGAGCATGCTTTTGAAGCTCTGATACATCTCTTGAATGAGATAAATACCAATTCCATTCTCTTTCTGCGTATTTAGGGTTCCATTGGCGCCAATCTTCAGTGATATGGTTTTCTTCCGGATATGCAATATAGAAACCAACATTTTGCAATCTAATAGTATTATTGCCAGGCACTTCACCACATCCAGCTATACGTAATGCTAAACAGTTAAGTGCTTGATTAGCATTTTCATATACCCAATTATTACCAGATTGGGTAATATATGGATAAGAAATTTCTAGCGACTTTTCCATGATTTATTAAACTTTTGATTTAACACTTGAAAGTTTTGCTGAATAGCTTTAATGTCTTCAGGCTTTAAGCCTGTTAGTGGACAAACTGCATCCAAATCAAGCATGTTCACTTTACCTTCCATTCTAGTTCTTTCGTATGCAAAAAACTGCTCTTTAGTAATTTCTGCTATTGGAGTTGGTATAAGTTTTGTATATTTTCGTAAATCTATAGCTTTGCTCATATCTTTTGCATTTTAAAAAGTTCTTCTTCAGCTTCTTCGTTTAATGCTTGGCATATTTCTTTAGCTTCTTCATAAGCTAATTCTGTGTATGGGTCTCCATCTTCGTCTTCTGCTTGTTCTCCAGTTATAAGAACAATCCTATACATAGAATTAACTCTTTCGTCTATATAAGTATTAGCTGCATCAACAGCTTGTGAGCATATATACCAAATTGCATCATCTCTAATAAAACCTAAATCAAACTTATCAGTACATATCTGAATATAGAAAGTTCTCAGAATTTTTGGCGCAAATAGGCCTTTCTTTTCCATATCCTTATATTCGTGTAGCCACATGCCAAAGCCATTACTTTCTTTGAATTTTTTAGCATAGTGCTCTACAAATTTCAAGAATATAGGTTCTTTTATTACTTCCGGTACTTTCTTCATAATCTGATATTTTTAATAGATAGAACTCCTCTTTTTATCCCAGAGCAATTGAAACTTATAATATAATAATTTATATTATAAATATATTTCGTTAACTCTGGGACTATAGAGGATATTATTGGGATAATTTATTGTTCTTCTGAAGTAGAGTTAAAACCTCCTTTTCGTTCACTCTTCTTAGCCAGAACAGCTGCCTTAACAACTTCAGGAGAAGCCTCGCAAATATCTGCGTAAGATACAGGAACCAAGATAAATTGAGCAATCTTTTGGCCACGCTCAATCCATACCGGCTCTTTACCCACGTTGATGATGTGGATATGAATCTCACCAGGGTAATCCTCATCGATAATAGTAGCACCTACGATAACACAACTTGAAATAGTTGTGTCTTGACCTGTAATCTTCATTGGAGTTTCACAGTCAATCTTAGCCTCTCTTGATGGACAAACACCTGACTTATTAGCGGCCATAAGCATATATCCATCTGGAATAAGAGCTGAGATACCAGATGGAATGAGTACATCCTCACGAGGCTCAAGCATCTGACCTGAAAAATCCTCTGGCACAAAGAAATCAATACCAGCTGACTTAGTTGTACCACGCTCTGGAGTTTTAACCTTTCTTACTTTTGCAATCTGCATTACTGAATTCATAATTGTAAAATTTTAATATGTGAATAACTAAATTATTTATATGTGCAAAATTACATAAAATTTTTCATATAATGAAATTTTTTATGTTAACAGTAGTTAAAGTTAACAAGCTTTAACTACTGTTATTCTTTTAGAGTAAATCGTCTACATCACCAGGATTTGGGTTTATAGAAGCTGGTTCCAAATTCTTTGGAACTTTAATATCGCCAGGTTTACGCTTCAAAATCCATAGAGTATTGCGAGCAGCATCTGGGAACATTGGAGCCATTATGTTTGCCATAAGATTTGAATCATAGTAGCGACTCAATTCTTTAAACATTTGCTTCTGCCAATCATTCATGAGAGGCTTATAATCTTTCTGTGAAGCGAATGTTCCAAACTTATCGACAATATCAAAGTGCTTTTTGAGAATAGCCTCAAGTTCATAGTGGTCAAACTCTTGAACATCTACACCTCTTCCGTCCCCAGAATCATAAGTATGATTACCAGCAGCACCAACACGAGGGTCGTAATTTGGAGTAGAAAGATAATAAGTTGCATCATCCCGTCCACATGCTTTAAAGTTCTCCAGGAAAACGTCGGCATTCTGTTTGCCGACATGCTCAAGAACCTCAAAAGCACACACCTTATTGCCATTAAACTGGCTGTAATCAAGATAATTTTTAACAAGGTCAGCCTCATAGAAGCTGGCCCAAGGAACTGATGCAAACTTAGCCGCATCATCTGCGATAGTTTTGTGTCGAATATCAATGCCAACATAACTGTTACACTTAAACTTGTTTCTGTAAAACACTTCGAGCAAATTAGCTTGGCCGCATCCAAAATCTACTACATCGTCGCCAATTTTAGCATCTTTCAAGATGTGTGTCCATCTCAAATAATGTGCGAACTGGTCTCTGTGATAAATGTGGCGCTCCATAGCTTGGTCTGGAGATAAATCTGTTGTATTATAATTCTTTGCCATAACTACATTAAATCTTCTGTTTCAGGCTTAGCACCATTTGCACCGTCATAGGTACTAGCCTCTGAAACTGGGTTAAACTTACGCTGCTTTTTGCCTACTTCAATTGACAGCTTCCAATACTTAGAATATTCACATAACCAACCTTCAATATTATTAATTGTGAGGTTGAATTCACTAGATGGCTCATAACCTCCAGTTTCAGCGTTAAACTTAGCATAAACCATTGGTTCTCCATGAGCTTCGGCAACTTCATTAAGTTTCTCTTCAGCCATAGCAAGAAGTTCCTTCATACCTGCTACACGTTGAGAGTTAATAACTCTGTTAGGGAACAAGATGCGCAAACCAAGAAGTGAACCAGGACCAACGTTTGTCAGTTCATTTACATTAAACGGAATAAAATCCTCTTTTGAGAATCTGTTAATGTAAATCATATCCTGCATCAGCTCATTAGCGATAAACTTCTGAACTCCAGGAATAGCTGACAAAACATCAATAATATCTCTTGTGGACTCTGCAATAAGAACTGTGTCGATAATAATATCGATAGCACCCCACAATTCAGATAATGCAGTATCAGCGTAAGCCTCTGCTCTATTTTTACCAGTCTTAGCAGCAAAAGATGAACTAATGATATAAGCATCAGTAAATGGCTTAGCACCCATATTCTGAAGTGTCTTGGCGATTGTTATAAATTTAGGCTGCTGGTCCTTAAACTTTTCATAGTCAGGAATTCCACCTTTCCAGTCTGTAACAGAAGCCAAAAACTCAAAAAAGTCTGGAGAATTAAATAGTCTGTAAACAATACACTTCCAAACTTTATTCTTAAGTGACAGACTATCATCCATAATGATGTTAGAGATAAGCCACCAAGAACTGCGGTCAAGCTCACGATACAAATTAGGGAATTTATTCTCCTGGAAAATAGGGTCATCTGTCCATGGAGCCTGAATCTTGTCAATGAATCGACGTTTCCAAATCATCTGTCGCTCATACATAGTCTCAAAGAATGCTTGCAAATTTTCTTCGCTTACACTGAGATTTCTGTCAGGCAAATGCTTAAAATACTCATGATTATCAGCTAATGGATTGGCTGAATTTTTACGAGCATAAGACTGAGTTGGGTCACCTGGATTTTTACGTGGACGACCTCTGCCACGTTTTACTGGCTGAATAGCTTCTTCTACCATAACATTTAATTTTAATTGTTATTTATTTCTTTATCTGTTTTTGCTTCAATGTAATTATTCAGAGCTCCTACATAAGCAGCAGCATCAAGGAGATTATCCTCTCTGTGTGAATAGGCTTCTCTTGAAAGTTTAAGAGCAATCATAGCTCTGTACATGCCCTCAACTGAAATCTGCTCATTTTTTGGAGAGGCTGCATTATAAATAGCTGTAGCTCTTTCCATACTTTCTGAGAATGGTCCATACATGCGCTCTTTTTCTTCTGAGCGATGATTGACAATTTTGTCTGCTCTTTCCAAGATATTCATAATCTTTATTTTTATATTGCAAAATTAATAATAATATTTGAATTAAAAAAATATTTTAAATTTTATTAACTTATTTATTATTCATAAATATATTTTTAATTATTTTTAATGTAATTATCGATTTTAGCCTTAATGCTGTTCATCAAGCTCATCTGCACTTTGTCTTTATTTCTCAGTGCTAACATAACATCCTCATCATGCGTTTGGTTCATGCACAGATGGTGAATAATAACACCTCGCTTTTGACCTTGACGGTAAAGTCTAGCATTAAACTGCTGATACAATTCAAGTGACCAGGTTAAACCAAACCAAACAATTATATTGCCTCCAGCTTGAAGGTTGAGACCGTGGCCAGCTGAAGCTGGATGGGCTAGCATAAGTTGAACTTTACCGACATTCCAATCTTGTATATCTTTAGCGGTTTTAAGCTCTCTAGGCTTATATTTGCTAAGATACTTCATAATTCGGTCTCTGTCAAATTGATAAGTCCATGCAACAAGAACTGGTTTTCCACACGCCTCTTCCACTATCTCTTCTAACGCTTTTAGTTTAATATCATGAATTGGATATACGTTTTTATCTTCATCGTATATTGCACCATTTGCAAATTGGAGAAGTTTATTAGACAAACCTGCAGCATTTAAGGCTGTGATTTCTACTTCATTGTTTACAAGTTTCATAATACTATCTTTTTCAAACTTATCATATGCATCTTGTATATCATCAGGCATTGATAACCTAATAACATTGCTTGTAAGCATAGGCATATTAAGATAGTCTTGAGCTTGCATACTTATGCATATATCACCTATTTTATTTCGTATCGCTTGTTCTGCACCTCCTTGTAAATTATAATTATAAACTACATAACCATTAGACCTACCTGGAGTAAAGTATGTGCTTCTATACTTAGTAATAGTTTTACCAAGTCTTTCACCTCTATCCATTAAGTAAATCTGTGGCCACAAATCAATTAAGCCGTTTGGAGCAGGTGTTCCAGTTAAACCAACTACACGCTTTATCCATGGCCTGGCTAATCTCAATGCTTTAAATCTCTGTGACTGATGATTTTTAAAGCTACTAAGCTCATCAATCACAAGCATATCGTACGGCAAGTTTGAAGCACATATACCACAGAGCCACGCTATATTGTCACGAGAAATTATATGAATATCAGCTTTCTTATGAAAAGCTTCTAATCTCTGCCTTTCCGTTCCAATAATCTTAGAAAATGTAAGATGCCGTAAGTGTTCCCAATTTTGTGCCTCTTCTGCCCAAACAGTTTCAGCTACTCGTTTAGGAGCAATTACTAAAACTGAATTTACTTCAAGGTAATCGTACATTAACTTCTCTACTGCTGTTAAGGTTGAAACTGTTTTGCCTAGTCCCATTTCCAAAAATAAGCCACAGTACTTATGAGTAATTATATGCTCGACTGCCTTTTTCTGATATTCATGTAAATCTGTTTCTTTTAACATGTCATTATATCTTCTATTAAATCGACAACCTGCTCTACAGTATCAATTACTTCAACTCTAAAGCCGAGTTTGCGAAGCTTGTCATGCATTGCTAATTGAAGTGGTCGTGGTTTTTGATTTGTGGTTTTAAGCTCTACAAATATAACTTTTGCAGGCTTAAATAAACACATTCTATCAGGCAATCCATTTATATGGAAACTTAATAGCTTTATGCACATGCCACCGTTCAGTTTACAAAGTTCGACAAGCTTTCGCTCAACTACTTTTTCACTTTCTTTCATGGAATCCTGCACCTCCTACTGAAGAACATTTTTCTTCTTCTATATAGTCCCACTCAATATCCTTGTCTATATCAGGAGTATATAGTCTATCTTTGAAAGACCTAAATATCTGCTTTTTAAAGCTTTCAAAAGTTAAGGACCCATCAGCTCTTCCAACAATCGTGTCAAGCTTGCCAAGATTGTATGATACCCATTTATCATTTTTAAAGTGCAGTTTCATGCCTCTTATTATACGATGTGTCTTCGTTTTGAGGTCATTTTTGAATTTGTACTTTTTATAGTTTGGCTTATCAGGGTCATCTTTTACAGGACCTGCTTCAGCTTTTGCTTTTCTTATTTCTTGTACTCGCTTAGCCCGAGTTTCAGCAACGTTGAATGCACCTTTCAACTTTCTTGCTAAATCTTTTTTAGTATTTTCATCCATAATTTTAATATAAATCTCCTAACATTGCTTTAATCTCATCATCGGTAGGTTTATCGCCTAAAAGCTCTTCAAGTTCTCTCATAGCTTTTGCTACAGGGTCTTCTTGAACAGGTTTTATGCGTTTATAGTATTTTTGCTTACCATAAATCTTACCAAATGATTTTCTCTTAGAACCAACATATTCCCAACCTGGAAGGGTCTTCATTATGTTGTTTATCTCACGAGTGCTATAAGAATTAAAATTCTTACGTTCTTCACCTAAGCATTCACACCATATCTCATAAGAGCAAACAAACTCTTTGTACTCTGTTCCCTTTTCAGCTAGTGGGTCATTTAACCACTGCTGACGTTCGAATAAATCTTTCTTATTCCAGCTTGAAGGAAACTTCATGTTAAGATATTCTTCGATTATTCCAGTTCTGTCATCAGTTACAGAGTGACTTTGTTGACTCTTCTTTGCGAGTTCATTCTCCTCTTCTGAGAAATATAGTTTTTCACCATTTTGATATAACTGAACAGCTTCAGCCCAAATTTGGTCTATAATATCATCAGTTAAGTCTTTGGCAACTATCTTTGTTGCAAATTTAGGACGAACTTCAATAGGATTGAATCGACGATTACCCGTAGAATCACGCAAAAACTCCATATCATTTGTAGTTCCAAAGAACACGCATTGACGTTTATAAGTTTCTACGGTTCTACCATAAGCAGGTCTAAACATATCTTCTGTTTTAGTTATGAACTGCTTTACAGTTTCAACTTCTGCTTTCTTTAAACCTGATAATTCAGCCATTTCAATAAGCCATGCACCTTGTAACTGCTCGTAGGCCTCTTTACCTTGAAATGTATTGAATGAATCGCTAAACCAGTCCTTGCCAAGTTTACGTATGAATGTAGATTTATATGTAGCCTGAGCTCCAACTAACACAAGAACCATATCATATTTAACACCTGGGTTGAATATTCTAGCTACTGCAGCACACAGAGCTTTACGAATAGTGGCTCTTGTATATGTAGTATCTTCAGCACCAAAATAATCAATAAGAAGTGTATCAATTCTGTTTATGCCGTCCCATGAAAGAGATTTCAGATAATCTCTTACTGGATGAAATGATTTCTTTTGGGCAGCAAGCATCACAGCATCATCGATTTTCGATACAGATACCATGTTGTATACACATTCTATGTAATTGCGAATGCCTGAGTAATCTACATTTTTCACAGGTTCTGGAGAATCTACCTTACGCCAAGGCATAGACCTCATGATATATGTTTTACTGTCAAACTCATTCAGTCTAAATGCGCCTCTAAGGTATTTATCATTCTGTAAAACGAGATTAAGATTGTTAGAATCACTGTCATATTCGCCTTTTTTATTAGCTTTGAGTTGTGAAAGCCATGAATCATCATAAGAATCATCATCAGCACTTTCCTCATTAGCAGCATCTAAGCCATCAAAATCTAATTTTGCATGCTCTAAATTCTCCTCAGCTATTTTCTTTTTAACCTCAGCACAAGTTGTAGCAAATTCTTCCATCTTTTGCTGAGAAACCTTTGAATCAGGTCCAGAATCAAGATGGCCGAATTTATGTATTCTGACCAAATCAAATGCATTGCACAGTCTTCCACTCGCTGGGTCTGTTCCGTGATGCGAAAAAGCGAATTTATCATTATAAACAATAAGACCTCCAGTTGTAGAACCTAATTTATAGGTATATCGGTCTTCGCCTGCTTCCTCGTATACATCACTAAGAAATGTACTAATAGCATCTTGAATTGAGTATGTTCTACAGAATGTTCCAATTATGCCTGACTTTTCTTCTGGGTCTTCTTGCTTTTTAATATCAGATAATAAACCTTCTGATATTTTACTACTAGATGGCCATTCAGATGTATTCCTCCAGTCATCATACGTTTCAAGAACTGCATCAGCATCAAGCCATTCTCCATCTTGATATTCGAAATAGTATTCTATATCAGATGATACACTTGGCCAAAACATAAGTCTTTCTGGCTCAAACGTAGATTGGTCGAACAATTCTATATTTAAGTTACCAGCTATACGTCTAGATATAGCCTGATATTCGTCAACAGATACTTCTCTGTTAACAGGGATAAGCAATCTGTGGCGAGGTTTACTCTGTGTAGACTTATGCGTTGAATATATAGCTGCTGCGCAACCATATTGCAACGTAAAATCCCACCAAAAATCAGCATAAGAAAAATCTACGTCAAGACAAATTAATTGTCTATACGATACAGATGTTTTCTTACGTATACCCTTGTCAAGATAGCCGCCAACAAAGCCTCCAACATCTTTGATTTTAGATTGGTCGGCTTTATTAGCAGCCATGAATTGAGCGTGGGTCTCATTAGTAACTACAGGCTTAGAAAGTTTGTCGACTAATTTGCTCCACTTTACTTTCTTATTCTTCCACTTTTTCGTAGAAGCACTTAGACCTGTAGCTATATCTATTATGCCATCATGAATCATGGTCCTCTATTTTCCAAGTTATAAGTATTGATAACACATTACTAATAGGCTGAATTTGATTGTTATAAGCCGTGAAGCCTGTATTTACTAGTTGCCATTGAACTAGTTCATAGCCTTTAGCTCCCATTCTATTTAAATATGCTTGAAACTCTTCTATACTTGAAAAGTTTCCGCCATCAATTATATATTTATATTTAAGCATACTCACTATTTTTCCCAGGTCATAATCACAGATAAATTTCCTAAAGTATTTGCACTTGATATACCATAATTAATAAGTTTACAGCCTTCACTGTTTTTTCCTTTTAAATAGGACTCAAGACTTTCATTATTTGAAAATGTTCTATTTTCAACTTCATAAAATTTACCATCAACCTCGTATTTATATTTAAGCATTTATTAACTTTTTTATTTTAAAAGTTCAACAATTTCAAGTACATCATTAATAACTGCTTGCCTATCTTCAATTCTATCTAAACATAAAGTTCTAGTTGGACCGTAGTGCCAGGCGGTATCTGCATCATACTCGAATAAAAGTCCACTTGTAAGCATCATATCAAAGCAGTGTTTACACAGAACTGTGTCATCTACCTCTGTGGTTCTATTAGATATAGAACCACAGATTGCACAGTGAATTTTATCTCTTGCTATAGACATACTAATCTTTTTTATAATAATCAGTTATATATCCATCAGCACGAAGAGGTAAATCTGAAGCCCAGTCTGGAGGAGTTGACATGATACGTACCATAAGGTCATATCTGTCTTGTTCGTTTCCATCTTTAGGAATTTCTGCTATCATCTCGTCGTGTACATGGAAGTCTACTTTAAATCCAGCTTTCTCTACTTGCATAAGAGAATATCCAAGCAAATCTCGAGCTATGGCCTGTACCATATTCTCGCAAAGCTTTCCACCATAAGTGTCCATTTCACCCCACTGGCCAGTAGTCTGAATCTGTCCTTCATACATAAGAACCTGAACTGGGCGAGTAGAACGACCGATAGTCTTATTCTTGAAGTGAGGATGAACATAAAACAGCTGTCTACCAGATGGTAATCTTGCAGTAAGATATTCTCCATCACAATCAAAAATAATATTGCGACAAGTACATCTGACTGGTCTTTGGTACTTAACTGCTTCATGAGCTGATTTCTCAAGTTCATGCCAAAGAGCAACAATCTTAGGATTTGCAGCTCTCCACTTCTTAACCATGTCCTGCATTTCTGAATCAGTGAGACCCATCTTTTCACCGCCCATTCTTTCGAGAGCACCAAGCGCACCACCATATCCTAATGCCAATTCAGATATTTTACTTTTGTCACGTAAAACAGAGCCTTTAGTAATAGCTGAAATTGGTACGCCGAACATCTTAGAACCAGTAGCCTCATAAATTTTACCGTCACCGTGGAATACATCCATTCGCCATTTTTCATTAGCAAGCCATGAAACTACTCGAGCTTCAATCGCTGAAAAGTCTGCTACTGAGAACGTATATCCCTTTGGAGCTATAAGTGCTGTACGAACTAACTGTGATAAAACATCAGCTACGTCACCATATATTACATCGCAAGCTTCCCAATCTCGCTTACGAATAAGTTCACGAGGCGTATCAAGGTCATCAAAGTGGTTCTTACTGAGGTTTTGCAACTGTAAAAGTCTACCAGCCCAACGGCCTGTTCTATTTGCTCCATAAAACTGAAAGGTACCACGAACACGGTCATCTGGTGTAGCACAAGAAATCATCTTGTAATATTTCTTTACAGACGTCTTATTTAACTTCTGATAAATATCAAGAGCTTTAAGTACATCAGGATAGTCTTTAACTTTTTCAAGAACTGCAGGCATTTCTACTTTTGTGAGTGACTCCACAGTAACACCTGTTCTTGCCTTTATCCACTTTTTAATCTGAAGAGGCGATTTCGGATTTTCAAGATGAGTTATGCTTCTAGCCTGTTCTGTAAGATACTTAGAATATTCCAAGTCACAATAAATTGCAGAACTTGCTAACTCTCTATCAATCATAATACCTCTATCATTGATATTTTGGTCCGTAACATACAGCTGGCGCTCTATTTCTGGAATTTCAAACTTCTCTAATATGCGGTATATCTCTCTTTCTGAGAGCACATCGTAAATATTGTAGAGCTTGTATTCAGACCATTTAGCTGGAGCATCTTCAGGCATATTGCGAGTACGGCCGCCATTAATCTTAGTAGGTTTACACGGACAACTGAAGTACTTAATAAGAGCTTTACCAGTCTCAAGTTTCTTATCTTGAAGATTAAGCTGCTTAGATACAGCATCCAATGATAGTGGTAAACCGCAATAAGCTGATTTAACTAATGTGCAATACCACTCATCTGTTTCAGTATGAAGTCCTACTCTGTTAAATGCTGTACGTTCGAACACAGCATTATGAGCGACCTTAAGGCATTTAGGGTCTTTAAGTGCTTCAAGGAATTCACTTGGCCACCTATCACCAGATACTAAGTCTACTGTAACAACGTCATCATCGCCAAAAGCATAGCCACAAATCAATATTTCAAAGTCTGGAGATACTATATACTTATAGGCTCCACACTCTTTAATATCAACTGATGAGTATGTCTCAATATCGATAAATAATTCTCTGTCAAATTCTCTCATCGTAAAGTAGCAAATTCGTTATTTGACTTAATAATATAATCTCTGCACTCCTCAGCAGTTCCTTGGAATAAGACCTGCCCAGAATTTTTGTCTATAACTTCTTGTACCATATTCTTACAACTTTAAAATTAATAATAGAAGGTAGCAGAGGAATCGAACCTCTGCTGACATAGCGCCCAGGTATCAAGGACCTATGTTCTATACCATATACCTTTCCGTTTGATAAGAATATAAGAAGTGGAAGACTACATCAAGTCATCATCCCAAGCGTTGTCGCCGCCGAAGTCCTCGTTAGCAGTAGAACCACCTGCAAGCATCTCACCGTCTTCAAGCTTCTGCAAGTTCTGAAGACCAGCCGCAATACCTTTGTTACCAGAGGTGCTGAACGCAAACATGTTAAGAGAGATACGGCCATACACGCCAGAGTAGAACTCTTCCTTATCCATGATAGGGTCGAGATTACGGTCTACGATAGTAGGCTTACGATTAGAAGTGGCATTAAGGAAGTAAGAATCTGCAAATGCCTCATCATCTGAGCGCTCTTCATCGCCATCGCGAAGTGGCAACTTGATAGTTGAAGGAATCTTGCCATTCTTATCTGCAAGCTTAGACTTACCAACAGTCTTAGCTGCCTCAATAGCCTTCTTAATCTTCTCGATAGTCTGAGTATCACTCTTAGGAATGATTACACAAACTGAGTACTTAGCTGACTCTTCTGGTTGACCCTCCATTGCTGCAGGTTCAAATACGTGACAAAAACAAAAACGAACTTTGCCTGTTACTACTTTAGTTGAATTTTCCATAATTATGAATTAAATTTATTGTATTCTAACTTGATAGCTACTATAAAAATAACTATACTTATTAATAAACTCATTTTTTATTTGTTCTCTTGTGAGAGAATTTACGATAATTTAAAAGGGCTATGCCGAATTCTACTACTGTAGAATTTGCACCGCTATAACCTAGCGTAGAGCCTGGATATTTTTGTGCCATATTGTTTAAAAATTAATGTTTAAGAGCAAGATATAATACATACAATATACAAGCGAAAATGCCTATAACTACTAATAACTGTGCTATCATCACTTAAAATCGTTAATTGCATCTTCAGTTCCAAGAGCTGGTCTCTTATCATCTTCAGATACTAATGTTGGTTTACCTGCTGGCTTTATGATAACATCTGATAGTGCTTCAGCAACTGCCTTTTTGCCAAATTGCTTCTCAATAGAAGTAATAGGCTTAAGCTTCATATCAAACAAATCATCTTCAGTTGCAGTTGGGAACTTTTCGTAAATAACGTTGCAGATTTTATCCTCGTCGTCAATCCATTTACGTCTAGATACTCCTTCTACAATCTTAAAGCCTGGCCAGTGTTTATTCTCATTCACTGCAAGGTCTAATGCATAAGCCTTTACAGAATCTGCCCATTCTACAAGCTGCGGAATTCTTGAAAGAACATCTGCAATTTGCTCATCTGTCAACAATTCAGGAGAAGCAAAATCATACTTTGCCAATTCTAACTGTTTATCATAGAGTGCTTTACACCTGTTCTTAACTGCGCAGAATCTACACCATCCACCTGACGAGAGTTCTCCTTCACCATTAAAAGCCATTTTAGCTTTTGGCTTGAGCTCATTTGTTGCCCAATCCATAAGGTCTTTTACAGAGATGCTCCAAGATGATATATTATTCAAGCGAGGCTGAACAATAGTGAGCTTTACAGTTTCAATATCATACAGCATATCAAACTTAGCTAACATACCCAGTGCATAAAGCATTTCCTGTACATTCCACTCTGCTGATACTGGAATTCCCTTACCATACTTAAGGTCAACTACCTCCATAACTGAATCATTGACGATAGTACAGTCTGCAGAACCAAAGCTTTCTGGTACATACTCTGAAATATCAAGCTTGGACTCGATAAACATTTCTGCAGATGGATTTGAGGCCTTAGCAGCTTTATATTCTTCTGCACAATAGTCAGTATAAATTGGAACCATATCAAGCATCTCCTCGTTAAAGAGCTTATTACTCATTATGATTTCATATTTATCTGAGAATTCATCGTCAGATAGTGTACCTAGAGTATCATGGCATATAAATAATTCTGCCAATTCATGGGCCAATGTACCTTCTTCAGCATAAACAGAAGTTGGCTTTGGTGGCATTTTTTCCTCTAAGCGAGCAGATGGTGTACAGTTCAACCATCTGTGGGCTCCTGAAGGCGAGAGAAGCGCGTGGCTTCTCTCGTGGTGGTCTTGTCCGTTATTTACTTCCATACTCTTTTGTGATTAGGAATACGTTTCTTAATACATACACCAGTTAGTGATGTTCCATCTGCCAATACTACATTGAATCCTGTTGGAATAACAATATAATTTCGTCTAAAGCGTTCTGAGGCTGCCAATAGACGCTTTTTCTGTGACTTACCCATTAAGCAAGAGTATTAAGGTAATCAACCAACGCCTGGTATTTACCAGGGTCAAGAGTAGTAACATTCTCAGCACCAAGCTCTATGAGTTTAGCCTTAACTTCTTTACGATGAGCAGCAGCCTTAGAAGCAACTACCTTGCGTACATCATCGATAGTAAGAGCTGGAGCTGTTGGAGCCGCTGGAGCTGCTGGAGCTGCTGGAGCTGCTGGAGCTGCTGGAGCTGCTGGAGCTG
>ERZ1023853.105-NODE-105-length-21138-cov-8.735332_pt1 | contig 21138 bp, 21 predicted proteins | sample MGYA00380386_ERZ1023853 | MGnify/ENA primary metagenome ERZ1023853 (study PRJEB33179, sample SAMN07449009) | human gut metagenome | biome: Human-gut; feature: Human associated habitat; material: Faeces | host: Homo sapiens | place: India: Bhopal | collected...
CCTTTGGCATATAGCCAGGCTCACATACATACATAGAAGAAGCAAAGATTGCACGCTTCACAGTACCCACTGCTTCTATGGCATCAAGCAGATTGCTTACACCACCCATATTGGCATCATAGTCCTGCAACGTTTTGCCATTGAGGTCTGTTCTTGCACCGAGATGAATAACATAGTCTGGAGCAAATGCCTCTACTGCTGCAACTACAGCATCATGTTTACGCAAATCAACCTGCACCCAAAACTTGTCCTGAGCCGAAATCTTTGGCTTCACAATATCAATATTCTGAATTTCGTACTGAGTATCTTTTGATAGATGCTCAATGAGGTTCGTTCCTATGAAACCAGAACCTCCAGTAACCAATATCTTTTCCATATTATCTCTTCTTATTTAAACATCATTTTCATCTGATTCAAAATATTATCGGCAAACAACTCATCATTATATTTTGTTTTTGCTAACTGATAAGCTTTTTCACCCATTTCTTTAGCCTTTATAGGATTTTCTTTCAAAAATCTAATCGCCTCTACCCAGCCATCCACATCGTGGCGCTTTACTGTAAGACCGCACCCCTCTTTCTCAACATCTATGTAATTGGTATCTGCTTCCGTAATGACAATAGGCTTGCCCATTGCTAAAGCTTCAACTAACACCGTTGCACCATTTGGAACATCGTTGATATAATCTATAGGCAACAAAACTGCTACTGCATTATAGTATTCTTCTCTAAGAGCCTTATAGGCATCAGAAAAGCTCCTACCTGCAAAAAGATTACCGAAATATACATTTTCTGGCAATTCCTTACCATTGGTATAATCACGATATTTTGCATATACACGCAAGTTTGCATTTGGATATTTTCTAAAAGCCTCTATCAATGTAGCATAATCGCGATTCATACCACCAGCTGCAACAAAATATTGATTTGATGGCGGTGCATTGAATATCCCCTTATCATAGAATTTCAAGTTTGCTCCCCAATCGGCAACATTCAGATGACGCTCTGGAACCGAAAAATCTTCTTTTGCCAAACGTAACAATGTATCACAGGCAAATGTAATTTTATCGAATGCTTTATATACAAGTCTTCTCTCAAAATTCTTATAGACTTTCTTCCATCTAGAAGTTGTATATTTTGTGCTATAAGAGAAATGAGAAAGAACAAATATAGGGGTTTTAATTAATCCCAACAATTTGCATACTGCTAATGGCAATAGATGCATATCAAAGCCAACATAGATTACATCATATTGTTTAGACTTACCTACAACGCTTAACTGAGAAAATATCTGGTTAAGCTGCGGCAACTTAAGCCATTTGCAGAATTTATATAGGCAAGAACATCTTTTATGCGTAAACCATGTTATATCTTCACTTTTATTTTTAAGAGTATAGTAACCAAACTGAGTATTAACTATATCTTGCAGATTACTTTCCTCAAAAGGAATACTCCAAGGAACAATATACAGTATTTTCATTTTTCCATCAAATCTAAATAGACCTTTTGATATTTTCGGCTCATAATCTCTGCCGTATATTTTTTCTCATACAAGTTCTGAAGTATGTTAGACACCTCAATATAATTGATATTCATAATCTTATCAATCTTAGTTCTAATATCTTCAGGGCTATGATTATCGATAAGGTATCCAATACATTCATCCTTAACATTTGCAAGTACTTCTCTGTGCGATGGAATATCACTCAAAAGCATAGGGAGACCAACACTCATACTTTCCAATATCGTATTTGCCAGTCCTTCAACATCAGAAGCTGATATATAATAATCCGAAGCTTTCATATAATCATATACACGAGTTGTAAAACCAGGCATAATGATATTGTCTGGGCAGCGATCTTTCAAAGGCTGCCACATATTTCCCATACCAAGCATAATCAAAGCAACATCCTTACGTTGAATTTTTTCAAATGCTTTAAATAGAACATCAGGATTCTTTTCTTGAGAGAATCTCCCGACGAATATAAAGTACTTTATGCCTTCTTGCAATCCAAGTTCTTTTCTTAATGCTTGTTTTTCTTCAATATTACGCTTCCATAAAGGTAGAGAAGCCCCATTAGGAATACATTTAATATTCCATCCTTTGCTTATCTTATATTGCTCTCCTACGCTTTCAGCACATCCGATTGGCATATCACACAATTTAGTAAACAAATGATTAAGCCATATCACGCACTTTCCTTTCCATTTTCCATACAATTGAATTTGCTGTTCTCCTGGGTATATATGAATCGTATAAATCTTTTTATATACATTAGGCAAGAAAGGCATCAAATAGAGGGAGCGCGGACAATGAGCATGTATCTCATCTGGGTGTATATCCTTTAACTTCTTCTTCAATAGAGAATAGATAGTTCCCATCCCTATCATCTTATTTGGTGATAGTTGATGAATCTCTATAGGAAATTTACGAAATTCCTCTAATCTACTATTCTCTTTCTCCGGTATGAATGTAACTATACTAACATCAAACTTGGTAAAATCCATATAGCGAATGATGTTATATACAACATTTACAGGACCTTCATTACAAAGAGAGGAAATGAGATAACACAGTTTAATTTTTCTAGAATTTTCGTATTCCATAGATCTATTTTGCAATTATTTTATACAATAATTTAGTCATATTATATTTTATACATAAGAAGAATATTATATAACGAAATGGAATTTTTCTCCATTTAATCCGACCAATCCATTTATGCATAATCTTGCTATGACACATTTCTCGGATATGATTATATTTTTCCACGTTAGTCATATCATAGCCTTTTAATATTGTCAAAGGATAACGCAATGAAAGTAAAACAAAAAACATACAATCCTCTAAAGGGAACAAATATTTTTTCTCTTTAATTCGTCTAAATACCTCATCACATAATATATCCACTTTATTTAAACGATCACTTCTGTATTTTTTGGATAAAGACGTATCATTCAGACAATAATAGTAATATGAATTCGGAATAAAAACTATTTTCTTGCAATGGCATATATAATCTATATGAAAGATTATATCTTCAGATATAAATTGTCTCTCAGAGCTAAACAACACAGCATATTGATGAAATATATTTTTACGATAAATGCTATGCCATACCGACATTTCATATTTGGTAATTCGTCCTTTTGCTCCACATGGGCTCAACATACCATGCAAAACTTCGTGACATTCAGAATCTTTATAAACAATAGAACGACGAACCTCTTGACGCGTTTTTACATTGCTCTCATTTTTATATTCATAAAAGCCACAATACACAATATCAGAGTCGTAGCTATCTGCTGTAGAATACAATTCTTGATACATATTTATATCTACGAAATCATCAGAATCCACAAAAGCAACATATTCACCTGTTGCTATCTCCAAGCCAGAGTTTCTAGCCAATCCAAGACCGCCATTTTTTTTGTGAATTACTTTTACCCTTTCATCTTTGCGTGCGTATTCATCACACATTTGTGGACAATTATCTGGCGATTCATCATCAACCATAATTATCTCAATGTCCTTTAAAGTCTGATTAAGCAAAGAACTCATACAACGATCAAGATATCTCTCAACATTGTATACCGGAACTATTATACTAACTTTAACCATAATTATTTTATTTTTTTTGCTGGTATTCCACCTATTGTTATACCTTTTTCCATAAAAGAAGAAACCACAATAGCACCAGCTCCGATTTTAATATCATCAGCAATAAATACATTGCCAAAGACCTTAGCCCCAGCTCCCATCAGAACATTATTTCCTATAGTTGGACATTCAGAACTCTTTGCATTATTTCCTATTACATTTTCACCATGCAAGTGAAGATTAATTCCTATAGTCGCTCTTGAATTCATCACAATATTAGCATGGTACAATTGAAGACCAACAGGAAGATTATAACCAAAGAAATCAAACCCCAGACGTTCTCCCACACTACTTCTTATTCTAGAATACCATAAAAAAAGAACGATGTTGAGAATTCGCATACCTTCATACGTATGCTTATAATAGTCTGCATATCTCATATACTTTTGAAAGCGCCAAATCGTATATCTTCTATCATGAACAAAAAATAGTTTTACTCTATTGAGTAAGGAGCCAAAGCCATAATCTTTATCGTATAAATCATATTCCGCTGATAGGATTGATTTAAGTTCTTTTTTACTTTTTATCATATCCTATGCAACTTTTAAATATCTATGATTTACCCCCCCATATGGGCGGCAAAATCCTCAAAGCCTTGATATTTAGAGCAATGATTTTTCTTCCAAGAATCGAATTCCTTATCATTAAAAACAATGCTATAAGGATAATTATACTTATCAAAATTACTTCCATTCACAAAGATTGGATAATCATCTGCGAAATCCTCCATCTTCGGTTCACGCCCAAAGCACTCTTTTATACTACGTGCATAATCTTCAATTTCTGCACAATAAGCTTCTTTACGTTTTTTGTAAAATTGCTCTATAGAACATACTACACGACAAGGAGTTCCGACAGCCACAGAATTGGCAGGAATACTTCTGGTTACAACTGAATATGCGCCAATAATACAATTATCACCTATTTCTACGCCACTTAGTACTTTTACTCCTTCCCCAAACCATATATTATTACCAATCTTGGTTCTTTTATGGGATGGAATAAACTCGCCAGTCAGTGGGAGTAATGCCCAACCTGTCCAATCATGCGTCAAGATACTCATATCTTTATGTAAAAAGACATGATTGCCTATTTCTAACAATGAAGGACGGGTAGTATCAATTAAAATATGGCGTGGATCCTTAACTTGGCATCCCTGACCAACTCTAACACCTTGTTTTCTCACCCATTTCAAATAGGATTCACTACTTCTCTTGGAGAAATATCGATTAAATCGAAACAAAAAGAACTTAATTTTTTTTATCATAATAAGCATCCAATTTTTGTTATTATATATTTAATTCTTGTTTTTATATCCATACTACCTCGAATTACCTTTAATACAACCTTAGCCTTATTTTTCTGCCTCGTTTTCAACAGACCAAAAGCATATCTGCATAGAAACAAATTCAAGAATAAATCCTTATATTTACTTTCAGATGGCAATGAATACCATATTGTATAATCTATATCATTGCTTTTTAGGAAATTAGTAATAAACAAACTATTTTCCGTAGCATACCTATATAGCATCAAAGGCTTGTTTATGTAAACGACATCTGTCATACATGCTATTCGAAGCCATAAATCAGCATCTTCACCGCAATTGATTCCTGTTTTAAATGGTGTTTGAATATTGTCTAACAGTGTTTTTTTTATACAAACTGCACTTGTTAATCCTAATATTGTTTTAACACTATAGCATGCTTTAAAATAATCATCGACTTCAAACATTTCTAAAGAACATATTTTCAAGGCATTACGCACTCCAACAACATTATTAATGTCCCCCTCAAACATCTTATATCCAGCATGAACCATACCACAAGCAGGAAATCTATTAATTGCTCTTGCAACATTTTCCAAATAAGTAGGTTCCCACAAGTCATCCGCATCTAGAAATGCAATATATTGATGCGTTGCCTTACTGATACCATAGTTTCTTGCAGCAGACACACCTCCATTTTTTTTTGTAAAAACTTTAAGTCTTTCATCTTTTATTTGAGACACTATTTCCAAACTCCTATCCGTTGAAGAATCATTTACTACAATAATTTCAAAATCAGCAAATGTCTGGTGTAGTACTGACATAATTGTAGCATAAATATACTTTTCTTTATTGTATAACGGTATTAAAACTGAAAACATATTATTTTACTTTTAAATTTTCCTTATAAGTTCTTTCTGCTAAATACAAACATAAAGCTTGAATTATAAAATTTCCTTGCCTAAAGAATTCTGCAGTTGTAATGCTTGACAGTATCATGTATAGAAACCATATTGGCAAAAAGAAGAAAGCTTGATCAGATTTTATTTTATAAACCTTAAAACTATAATAAAGCATAGAGAGTACAGCAGGAATACCTATCATCCATGAAAGTCCCAATATTCCCCAATCCATCCAAAATATACCAATAGACCACAATGAAGTTTCAATATTCTTATAATAACTTCCGTTGACTACAGGATAACCTGAACCCAAAAACATTTCTAAAGAATCATGAAAATGGTCATTGTAATAATAAGCTAATGTAACCCATCTTATATATTCCTTATTAGAAAAGGAATGTTCTGTGCCTTGTCCAAATTGTTTTTCCCACATATATTCTATCTTATCAGCCACAACAGGTATTTGAAGTGTTACTAATAGTAGTACACCAAACAAAATAAAATATACAAAGGTTGATTTCTTTACTCCTTTTACGAGAAATAACTCTAGTACAACGAATAAAAGACTTAGAACAACCATAGTTCTAAATGCCATTAATAACAGTACAAAGATACCACTTATGCTCAACAACAAATAAAGTTTTCTTTTATGCGACAAAAACTGATTAACGCCCAAAAATATACTGAGTGAAGCCAATCCACTACCAATCATGTGAAAACGTGCTCCTTCACCCAGATAAATACTAGTTTCATCTACAGGAAGAAAAGTAATTCCTCTCTGCAATAAATAGAATTGCAATATATATAAAGTATTAAAAATGAGAGATAACCAAGTAATTGACGTGACTAAAGAGTTGACAGAAGGACTTAGATAACAAATTATGAAATAGAAAAATATATAATAGAAAAAAGCCATTGCCTTGATAGAGTCCCAAAAATCTTGACCCTGATAAATGTAACATGAAACCATGTTAAAAATCAAACTTATCAATAAGAACAGTAAAACTCTTCTAAAGCATAATTTTTCATTTCCTATTCCCCATAAAACAAAAGGGATCAACGTTACAATAAGAATAGTATTTGAAATTTGAAACATTCCAAAAAAGTTCAAAAATATCAAAACACTAAATACTATAAATGGTGGTTTTCTTAATAAACTCATGACAAAGCAATATTTAAGAATTCAATTGAAGACTTTCTATATAGAGCAAGTTTATTTTCTATCTCTGAGAAATCTATAGTTGGAAGCATCGGCTCAAAATCAGGTTCAACACATTGAGAGGTTAAATCTAGCTGATTAAGCAAATTTACATATCGCCCATCAGCTCCATCTCCTAGCTTTATAGCATAAAAAGGTCGATTAAATATAATAGAAAATACAGTAGCATGAAACGAAGTCGTAATAACACATTTGGCATATTTAAAGGCAGAGACGAAATCAGAAACAGAGTAAACCATACCAGACATATCAATAATTTCATAATCTTTTCCAGTTAACTCTTTCATTTTCTTAGCCTTTGAATAAAGTAAATTTGGATATTTTACAGCGTCACGAGCTTCATAAATAAGAATATAATTCTTATCCTTCCACTTTTCATCTATTAAGCACTTCCATACAGAACTATCACTCAACAACGTTGGATCTACGCATACAGGAAACTTTTTGTTACAAATAAAACCTATCAAATTTGCAACATTTTGCTCTCTAAAAGACAACTCTGAAAAGTTATTCAACACTTTATGGAGTTTTGTCTTATCCAAATCATAAATCGACTTTTCTGTACTACTGATTGCATATCCTACGACTATAGATTTATTATTATGAGGAAAATCCCCCATATAAATTCTGTCAAACTTGCCTCCGAGACATGACTTTCCCCATAATTGATCACTTCCAATAACATAGCAATCATAATGTTGAGGAAAATCCTTAATACCATGACAAGTATCCTTTAATTTTAAATATTTATCAACAAAAGAATTAAATTTAATTTCAGAATTTTTATTTGCTTTATTTCTATTAAGAAAGAAGCACATATAAGAAAGAAGAGCCTTAGGATGTTTATAGAGTTGTTTGATTTTACCCCAGCTAATAGTTTTACGCAAACATTCTGTCCAAGGTTGTCTATAATCTATAATATACACTTCATGTCCAAGTTCCATCAGAAAATGCATAAGTGCATAACATTGTAATACAGCGCCATAATTATAGGCTCTATGAAATGTTAATATTCCTATCTTCATTATTTCCCGTATATTTTATTTTTAAACTTATGTAATTTATATCTTAATTGCTTTCTCCAACCAAGATCACCATATTTACACATAACATACTTAAAACCATATTTAGTGTAATCAACCTCAAAATCATCCCTTTTAGGATGTATTTCAGATGGATGCAACATATTCGGCTGCAAACAGTTGTCAAGTTCAGCAGGTACGACATTCATTCTATCCCTGACATTCTCAAAGAGCTTGCGCCCTTTTTCTGTATTCAACAATACTAATGATACACCTTTATTGTCCGCATTGAATTTCGGGTCTGTCTTTTCCCATCCCCAAAAATCTGCAATAGTAATGTCACTTGGTCGTTTTGTATTTGTAAAGTGACAATTTCCACACGACTTGCGAAACATAATATGTTTATAAAATAGATATGTAAAGCTCATCTTGTCCAACCACCCATTTTGAAATTTAAACGTTTCTTTATGAGCAGCCCAACCATACTTTTGTTTATCTCTGAAATTCGCCCATACAATTGGAGACCCTTGCTTTTTCTCAAGATAGGCCATATAATCTCGCCACATATACGGACTTGGAACGCCATGACAAACGATATCAACTAAGAAAAGATTCTCTCTCAATCGCTTGCCAACATACGAATTCAAACCAGAAGTTTGGCAAGGAGTTCCTGAGAATAACACTGTCAATCCATCACGCAAATCTTTTTTCACCTGACGAAAAACACCTGTCATATCACTTTGCACATACTTACTTCCCTTGAATTCATCACGTTCTTCTTTGGTCGTTGCACGTTTGTGAACCACGCGAAAATGATCAGTGTAACCAGCACCATAAACAACACCACCTTCTTCCAATATATAATCAGAAATGGCAATAAAAGCAGCACCACTACGACTGGTTTCTACCTCATTCATATCCTTATGGCGAGCACCATAAGCCAATGGCTTTTCGAGATTCAAACTAGTATCATAATAATCATTGAAGGCACAAACCTTCTCACACAAGCCACAATCCACACACTTGTCTTTATCCACTTCCGGATATAAAAAGCCAAGCGAATCGGGCTTCATTGTTATAGCATCATGAGTACATATACTGACACAAGCCGTACAACCACAACAATCTGCAGGATTATTTATCTGTATCATTTCTTTATTACTTTATTCTTTAGATTTTTAACCTTATCTACAACAAACTCACGTTCCTTACCATTACAACCAACAAAGAATTCTACAATTATCGTACAAACTATAGCGACCAAAGATAAGAAAACAAATGAGAGGAATGATTCTTCCATATATTCAGAGAGCAAACCAGGAACTGCTACAGCCAACAACGTAACTAAAATTATATTGAAATAAACCTTCTTTATATATTGGACAGAAGACAATCCTATCATACTACGCAACATATAAAGTCGAGCAATCAAGCAGCTCTGAGAAATAACGATAGCAACTATTAACACACTCTCAGGAATACATCCAAATTTAAGACAAACATAGGATATTGGCAAATTCAACATTTGTAATCCACCAACTATGATTTGATAATTTCGTATTTTACCTGTAGCTAGCATTGCTGTAATCAGAGGATTTGAGATTGATTCAGCCATAGCGAATATCAATATCAACTGAACAAACAATACAGCATGTTCCGGAACCAATTTCAACCATATCACCAAGATATAATGCGTATTGATCAATACAGGTAACGAAAGCAACAAAAGCATATAAAAGGACAATCGAGCACCTTGAAATATAAGGGTCATCATATATTCCCTATCCCCAGAAGCATAGGATTTGGTAATCTGAGGATTTAATGCCGTCATGAAATTCTGAACGAATCCTGTTATTGCACTATTCAGTTGATTTGCAATACCTCTTGCCGCATTAACAGATGGTCCATAGAACATATTAAGTACGATATTGCCACCAGCATCTCTTAACACCGCAGACGAAGCACCAATAAAGTTCCATCCTGCAAATCCAAACATATTCTTCAAAAGTTCTTTATCCCATTGAAAATGATAGTTACATTCGGCAAAATGTTTTGTACAGTAATGCCCATATGCAATACGAACAATGATTGCAACAAGACACATAAGGACTGCATAGAAAATTAACTTATCTATCGGCGACCACATGATAAAGTAAGCTATCGCCAACTTACCAACAGCTTCCAAAATGCTGATATAGGCGAAAGCAGACATTTTTTCATGTGCAATGATTGCTGCATTATAAGGTATACTAATAAGGTTTATAACAAATGTTATAATGGAAAATTGCAGGACCCAATTAGCTGCAATCATTCTTTCCACTGGTATTGTCATCTTTGTATTTAAGAACCACACTCCTACAGATTCAATCAATACTACAATGATCAATGACAACAATAATTGTATCGTTACCGAGGCTGAGAATATCCTTTTGAGTTTACTTTGGTCCCCAGTTCCTAACTCATAGGTAATGAATCGGCTTATGGCAGCAGATAATGATCCTGACATGATAGAGAACATCGCAACTACACCACCCACAACATTATATATTCCAAAATCTACCACTCCTAATGCATTTAATATAATACGACTTGTATATAAAGATACAACCATCATAAAGAGCATCCTAACATAAAGAAGAAGTGTATTTTTCGCTATTCGTTTATTATTATCATATGTTTGATTTGACATAACGAGAATTCTACTAGCAAACAAAAAGTTTTCAAAAAATGTGTTAATAATATTAAATAACTGAAGTCGATTTCAAATCGATGAGCTTACAAGCTATCCTCCAGTTCAGCAAACATTCAAAGTAACTAGAACTAATGCTTTAAAAAAACAAATAATTTAACACAAATCAAACTCATTTAGTCACTCTTTATTTGATAAGTAATCGTATCTGCCGGATCATACAATTTATCAGTATAAGCCAACAATATAAAATTCTTATCGCTGTTATTTTCTACTATATGCGCCACTCCATTGGGAATAAAAACGGTCTGAGCCTTTTCAAAAGGCATCTCAATGTCTCTGCGCTCATGCGTTTCCATATCCTCCAATTTCAAAATGGCACTACCTTCAATGATAGTAAACCACTCCACTGCTTCTGGATGATAATGACCACCCTTAGCCTGGCCAGGCTTACCCATAGTAAGGTAAACCTCTCCTGTATGAGAAGGAATGTCCTCCTCTGTTCCTGTAATTGCTTTCAAAAACCAGCCTCTGTCGTCTGCGATGAGACGACGAGGAATGATTCTTACTTTATCTATCTGTGACATACTCAATTATTAATATGTGTCGATTACATCTGTTATCTTAATACTTGCCTCAAAGCCAATGGCATCATGAAGTTTCTTACCATCCAATGCCAGGTATTTCATACCCACATCAGCACGTTGCACGCTACCGAAACAACCTTCCGGAACGTCCTTACCCATAGCATGATGTATCTCCGTTACAATCTCCTTGACTGTTACAGTCTCCTTACCTTGGATATTATAAAGTCCTGATGGAAGATTCTTATCAAATGCCTGAGCTAACATACGTGGCACCTCACTGACATGTACATACTGTCGAATTTGGTCTCCAGCTGTAAAATGAAGTTCCTCGCCATTGCGAATAGCATTGATCACGTATGGAATCAAACGCTTTGGATTTTCACCTGCACCGTAAATCGTTGGGATATAGAAATGCCAGTGTGTGAAATCATGTTTGTATGAAGAGACGAAACTACTCAACATTCGCTTACTGACAGTATAGTCATTTGGTGCAGGACAAGTAGATGTGAGAACATCTTCTTCCGTGAAGAAACGCTCTTCATGAGTCTCGCCCATCTCAAAGACGCTACCAAAAGTTACAAAACGGCCTTTGTATCCAAGTTCCTTCAACTTATTGCAGATGGTGACAGGAGCTGTAACATTGAGGTTATAAATCAGATTGAAACCTTCCTTGAGGTTTGCCTGAATACCAGCACCAATCGCATAAACAATGATGTCAGAAGTCAGCAAGCCAGAGCAATCGAGTTCTGCATCCATTAAGTTTACCTTATAGAAATTGTCAAACTGATGGGCAGTTGGTTCATCCAGTCCATACATATCCAGGTTCCATCCTGCTTCATTGGCATATTTGGCAATGGCAGTAGAAAGGAAGCCATTGGTTCCTAAAATTGAAATGTTCATTATCCTATGAATTTATTGATTTCCTCCACACAGAGGTCATATACATTTTCTGTCTTGTATCGCTTATACCAGTCAGAGGTAAGCATGGCACACTGCTTGGCATTCAGTCTTGGCTTCCATCCTAAGCGGGTCTTTGCCTTATTGATATTGAGCATCAAAAGGCTTGCCTCATGGAGGGCATTCGGATCAGATACATCCTTCAACTCTCCAAAGCCGAAATTCTCAACGATGGCAGAAGCCACTTCCCAAACGGTCAATACGCTGTCGGCTTCCGGACCAAAGTTCCATCCTTCACAGTAACCTGTAGGATCATTCCACATTTTCTGAGCCAAGAGCATATAGCCAGACAATGGTTCCAACACATGCTCCCATGGACGAACAGCCTTTGGTGAACGGATATCTATCACCTTGGTTGTTTCCAAAGCTCGAATACAGTCTGGTATAATGCGGTCCTTAGCCCAGTCACCACCACCGATTACGTTACCGGCTCTAACAGATGCAAGACTCACGGTATGCTTCTTTCCATAGTCAGCAGGATTAAAGAAAGAGCGTCTCCATGACTGTATAGCCACCTCACAAGCACCCTTAGAAGAACTGTATGGATCATAACCTCCAAATGGATCGGTCTCTACATATCCTTCCAACTGCTCATTGTTATCATAGCACTTGTCGGTAGTAATCATTACACCCACCTTCACACTCTTGGTAGCACGGATAGCTTCCATTATATGAATAGTTCCCATGACGTTCACCTCGTATGTCTCTACAGGAATCTCATAAGAGAGACGGACCAAAGGCTGTGCTGCCAAGTGGAATACAATCTCAGGCTGATACTCTGCAAAGATTTTCTTCATCTTCTCTCCGTCACGAATATCAGCACGGATGTCAGCCTTTATCTTAGAACCGATGCCAGAAAGCACAAAGTTGTCACGCTCTGAATATGGGTCTAGACCTACACCTACGACCTCTGCACCTAACTCATGGAGCCAGATACACAACCAGGAGCCTTTAAAACCTGTATGACCAGTTACAAGGACTTTCTTGCCCTTGAAAAATCCATCAAATACGTCTATCATAATTATTCCTGTATTTTTAAATATTACCAGTTAACTTGCGAGCCTCAATAGATGGAACAGAATGTTCCCATCGCTTCCAAGGAGCCTTACCCTCTGCAAGAAGTTTTTCGAGCATGTTCTTCTCACGGATATTATCCATGCACTGCCAGAAGCCTTCATGTACGTAAGACATCAATTCACCACGCTTAGCGAGCTCTACAAGAGCAGTCTTCTCGAATACGCAAGAATCACCATCCAATAAATCGAATACCTCTGGCTGGAGTACCATATATCCTGCATTGATAGGAGCGCCATCGCTAGCATTCTTCTCACGGAATGACTTTACTGCAAAATCTCCGCTGATGTCAAGTACGCCCTTGTCCTGCGCCATCTTAACGGCTGTCAATGTTGCCAATTTTCCATGGCTCTTATGGAACTCAACCAACTTGTCTATTTCCACATCGCAAACACCGTCACCGTATGTCATCAAGAAAGGCTCATTGCCCACATACTTCTGAATGCGTTTGATACGGCCACCAGTCATCGTATTATAGCCAGTATCAACCACAGTTACTTTCCATGGTTCCATATTGGTCTGATGAACGGTCATCTCGTTCTTACCATTGCGATAATCAAAAGTGATATCAGAATTATGCAAGAAATAATTGGCAAACCAATCTTTGATATACTCCTGCTTATAACCTGCACAAATTACAAACTCAGTATAACCATAATAGGCATACTCTTTCATGATATGCCAGATAATAGGCATACCACCGATTTCTATCATCGGCTTTGGCTTGAACTGAGATTCCTCAGAAATTCGAGAGCCGAAACCACCTGCTAAAAGCACTACTTTCATTGTTCTGTCTTATTTAGTTCTTTATTGATTTTATGATATAAGTCCGCATCAGTAACAGGATTCATTTTCCTCGCAAAAAATGCATTAGTATGTTTCAATTTATCAAAATCTGCAATTGTCAAATTTCTTGGACCATACAATCCTGCTTCCCATGTCATGAATCTTAAATTATCATTTACTACAGGAAATTGTTTATCTGAATTTAGCAACAAAGTCATAACAATCATTTCATCAGGCGCAAAAGTATGGGCTAAACGTCTATATAATTTCTTACTAAACCATTCTTTGTAAACATATTCAGCAGCATCACGCTGTAAGGACCACCAACCAGATCCTCCATATATTTGCTTAAAAGGCAACTTGCTACGCTTAAAATGGAATATTTTTTGAGTCAGAATACTTAACTTGTTTAGTTTAGCATTAATGCCTCTTTTTTTACGACAATCAAGTAAATCATAAAACTGATAATAGTCGTACCGTTCCAATCCGCCACCAGCAAACCTCTTAGAATCTGGTAATGTAAAATAACTAATATAGGAGTTTATATTATCTTCAAAAAACTTAAAGAGAACATCCAAAGGTTTTATTAAAATATCTTGTCCCGTAATAAGATGGAAATAAGAGTTTTCTTTATTTTCCAAAGCCCTACCTAACATACACATAATAGATTGCTGTAAAGTGGAACCGCCCCAAAGAACCTTAACATCATGCATAAACATAACATTATTAGAGTTCTCGTATTTTTTTGCCAATGGTATAAAATCGGCCCAGTTTAAATCATTGACATGAACGAAAATATTCGTTTTATCAGATAATAACTGGTTAATGATTGCATCAGTGTATTCTGGATTAACATATACACCAAGCAAGAAAGCATGTTTACCCATAAACTTGATTTTTTATTTTAAAAGCATATAACTAATACATCGTTCCTACTAAACAAAAAGTAGTAACATAGTATATTACCAATACTGCGTTCCTACTATATTACAAGTAGTTACACCTATCAGTTTTTTTATATATAGTATCGTTTTGCAGAAGATAAGCTGCACCCAACAATTTGAAAGCCAGCTTTATTGCACTCGTTTGCATTATCTTTTAGGATGAAGGATTCTAAGCACACTCCTTCGCCTCATCTATTTTTTCAACATAGTAACATGGAAACATAGACTTATAGTCCTTATCCCCTTCTTTCATGCGAGTAAGACATCTACTCTATTTACTAAATGATAATTCAACGACATGCATTTGTTATTTTAGAGAATTGCTCTCCAGCTCTTTACTGATCACCTTCCCCATTGATTTCTCAATATCAAAGAAGGTCATGGGGTCATTGTAATCGATCTCAGAAATAACATTATCCATATCATTCACGGCATAGCCTATCCATTCAATGGATTCTTCAAGGTCTCTCATATCGATTCGAGAATAGGTTTCCTCGAAACGGTCTAGAAAGAAGGATACCACATTAGGATTCTTCTTTAAGTACTGATGAAAAGTCTTGCAGACCTTGGCTTGCCCTTTGTAATTGAGCTTACGAATATCTTCAAACATCGGCATAGCGCAGGAATAGGACTTGACGGAAGAAACCTTCTTCCCCATCTTCTTGCGCATCTCCTTTGCCTCAGGAATCGTATCATCGTAAACGTCTTGAAACTCTTCCGGGAGCATAAAGAGGATTCGCTCTAAAACTTCTTTATCTGCCATAAGATCCTAATTGTATAAATCTACATTGATGTCGAATGGTGAATCGAAGTCCTTCAACATCGCATGCTTCGTATCTTTCTCAGAAAGATTGGCATGCTCGGTTGGGATTTTCCAATCGATACCGAGGGTTTCATCAAGGATGCTGATTCCTCCATCTGCCTCAGGATGATAGAAGTTATCACACTTGTACTGGAAGACTGCTGTTTCTGAGAGAACGGCGAAACCATGAGCAAAGCCCTTTGGAATGAAGAACTGGACATGATTGTCTTCTGTCAGCTCTACAGCCACATGCTTGCCATAGGTTGGTGATCCTTTGCGAATATCTACAGCGACATCAAGTACTCTACCCTTTACACAGCGTACCAACTTACTCTGAGTATATGGTGGGCGCTGGAAGTGCAGACCTCGCATGACACCATAGCTGCTCATAGACTCGTTGTCCTGGCAGAAGTGTACACTGTGACCCAGGATTGGGGCAACCTTCTCTTCAAACTCTCGCTCGCTGAAGCTCTCGAAGAAGTAGCCACGAGCATCACGGAAAAGGCGTGGCTCTATTATGAGAACGCCTTCAATATTTGTTTTGATTATATTCATTGTTTTATCTTTTGTTCTTAAAAATAAGAAGTTCTAAAATCATCCCGTCCTTCTTTACCATTAAAGAAGGCTCCACCTTTCTCACCAAGCCTCTCTTCCCTCAGGGACGAGAGGATGTAACCGCCCTCCGGTGCTCGGAACCGCTACGCTATAAGGTTGGCGGACCAATCAAAGGTCTCGCCAGGTTTTGCGGGATGGGACCGCCTGGGACAATTACCTTTTGAAGTTTACTTTAAATCCAAGTAATCTTTGTCATCAACCTCAATCTTATCAATATGGTCTCCTATGACAACCTCAAATCTCTTAAATAGAGAGAATATTTCATCTAGAGTAATATCTTTCAATGGACAAAACTTTACATATTTATTCTCTATTTTATCCTTGCAAACAAAAGCAATATTAGCTTGCGGCTGTATATATTGACCAGAAATAAAAATAGAGCATCCATAGCACTCATATCTATCTCCATCATATTGCTCATAAGAATTAATCAAATAATTCTGCAAAGAACACTTGTGAAAATCAGAAATATCTGCAGCTGACGTTCCTTTCAAATCATTATACTGTACTGTCGCTTTCATAATTTAACCTCCTATATTTTATACTAAACCTATTATCATTTTTTAGTCATAATCATTTAAACATGATAAAGTTTCATCATTTCTTCAAATTCTGTGATAAATTCACTACGCTCTTCTTTGTACTCATTGAATAAAGGTGTGAGAACTTTGGATGCATTTATGCCCCAAGATGGTAATTCTCTCCTAAACCATGTCTTAGCCTTAACTCTATCTTTCATTATTTCCGCTAAGATATAATCTCTAAAACATACTTGTTTACTATAGCCTTCACCAATATTATCCCATAGTCTATCCGTATCTGACAATCCATGTAAAAATGAAGCCGTCAACTGTTCTGGAGACATATTGGTTGGCAATACAAGAATATTTTTAGCCTTGGTTATAGATTTCATCTTGCAGATTTCCTTACGTACATCCCCATCCACTATTACTATAGCCTCAGGTTCAATAAAAGCAGGAACTTTCTTTGAGACCAACGAGATAAGATTTGCACCCGAGAAATCAATATCTATAAACTTCAATAGAGAAGTCTTACCTCGCAGCAGATGTTTGGCAAACACAATATTTTCCTTATCTTCTGTATATACAGGAATCTTGCGAACAGGCTTCACTATGCCTTGCATCACCTGTAGATTCAATGTTATATTACGGAATGAAGCTCTGTCATTAATGATTATATTTTCATCTTGACGCTTGAGATAAATCAGTTTAACCTGGTCTTTGGTTGCATCCTTTTGAGTACATTCAACTATTAAGTCGTCAATGCTCTCTAATAAGGATAGAGAATGTGTTGTAAAGAATATCTGCAACTTCAGTTTAGAAGAATACGTGCGCAATACCTTGAGCAACTGTTTTTGCGAAGCAGGATACATAGTTGCATCCAGTTCATCTATGGCCAAAATACCACCTTTGTAATCATCTGGGTACTTTTCTTTCAACCGCTTAAAGGAAAATAATGCCAAGATTATCTTGCTTAAATTATCTTGCCCCACAGAGTTTTCATTCCAATCATATTTATCTGTAGTTATTCCTATCGTCTGCTTATTGGCGCTTTCAAGAAAGGAAGCTGACTCTATATTGGTTTCCGTAATCAGTATTTTATCATGGAGTTTTTTGAACTCTGTGAGTTCCTGGTCAGAAAGCAATAGAGATTCTGATACATTTCCAGATTCCGCTACAGGCAAAACTCGCTTCAAACTTAAAAAGATTGTAGGGTATTGGATATATCCATCACCCTTACCTCTCATACCTTTCTGCCAAAAACGTAAGGTCTTGGAATCTGAGCGGAGACTACTCTCTATAGTATAGTCTCTTCCGTCATCAAACGACAGTGTCCACTCATGAGTGCCTGGCAGGTCAAACTTTGGAGAAAGACGAAACTTGTCGCTAAATGCAGAGCGGTAACTACCTCCACATAAAGGTTTCTCACTGCCCATAGGATTCTTGTCCTTGCCCAATGTGAACGTTTGAGTTATAATTCCCAAAAGAGTTGACTTTTGGGTTCCATTCTGTCCTGCAATAGCAGTAAGCATGGAGCCTACCTCAAAGTCTTGGTTATGAAAGCCACGAAACTTTTCTATATGTACCTTGGTTATTAACATCGACTAAATCTTTTAAACCGCATAGATAAAACTTCACAATTCTTTTGCATTAACTAAGTAAGCCAGAGAACTAGAACATTTTACTCTGTGGTCAAATATCAAGACTTCTATTCCAACACGATTAGAAGCATATTGCGCCAATTGATATTCTATTTTTCTGAATTTTCCATATAACTTTAGTATAAAGTCCTCGTTATCATATGAAATAATCCATCTTTTCCTATAATTAGATATCAAATCACACAATTCTTCATGATTCTTATCTGTAAAGAAATTCATATATAAATCAGCTGCCTTTTTATAATAAGGAGGATCTAGATAAACGAAAACATCCTCATGTTTTCTGCTTATCTTCTTCAGGAACGTTAGTCCATCATCATTGGATAAATGAATTTTATTCTTAAATGAGGCTATAAGCCTAATCTTTTTGACTAATTCATCTTTATTAAATCGAACATCCATCTTATATGTACCAGTCTGTTCTTTTCCACCAATCGGACCTCCTTTAATTACGCCTGATATATTTGTTCGGTTCAAAAACAAAGTTGATTTTGCTAATTCAAATTCATCAACAGAATCCTGATTACTTTGAATATCTTTGTATTTGCTCCAATTTTCCATTGTCACTTCTACAGAATATAACCAATCACATAAGTCCTCTGTTCTTGTAAGTAAAACTTTCCAAAAAGAATAAATTGAACGGTTTAAGTCATTTATATAAATATGATTAACCCAACCTTCTACCAACAACTTCAAGGCAAGCCCAGCACCGCCAGCATAAGGTTCTGCATAAGCAATCCCCTTCATGTCATTTTCCTCTATCAAATGTGAAACAAATGGAAAGATGCGACTTTTTCCACCAGGATAACGTAAAGGTGAATAAACTTTCATCATAATGTTGTGCTTATAAATTAGGATTAGTTTTCTCTTCTATACTCGAAGAAGATTCTCTTATGTCTAACATCATCCTAAATAATGGAAACATAAAATCCCAAAATCCATTCACAAACTGCTTCAATTCATAATGGGTTTTGCTACTATGAACATAACCATTCAACACATCTAAAGAATATTCATTACTTGAATTGAGTAAACGTTCTATGATCGTTTTTTCTTCACATTTTAGTAAATTATCCTTTATAAAAGCCAATCGCTTTTGCAATGTTACTTCTTGAAAACTTTTCTTATTACATTTCTCTATTTCTTTTTCCCAGCCTTTTTCCTCGATATAGAGTCTAACAGATATATCCAAGAATATTCTCATACAAGCACAGACACATGTAGGATAATTAGCCACCGGCAATTTCTTTAACTCATTGAATAAATCAACTAGTCTCTTGTCTGTACTTTCCAAGGTATAAATGCCCAAGATAAGTTTTGGTCTATTGACATCCCTCTTCATAACAGAATTTTGGGATACCTTAGTGCTATTGGTCGCAAATTTTCTTTCACTATTTTTTGCTATAACCGCCCCTGATTGCAATGCCGATAAATTTTCTTCGGATTTTATTACAGTAGGAAGAGAAGCTATTAATTCGGGAGCTTCAGTTGCCTTCATACGTGTATTAACCTTAATACCTCCATCTCCAGTTATAATCCTTCTAATTAACTCAGCATAAGCTTTAAAGAAACTATTTTCCTCAGCTTTAATAACTACGTTTGTCCCTTCAAAAGTAATAAACCATGCCTTTTTTACATCTGAGTAATTGAAGAAACGCTCCAATATTGTTATTGGAAATCTATGCGAAACTGCCTTTGCGTATTCTTCTTCCGACAAGATATTCTTAATCTGGGGGTGCTTCATCAAACCTATTAACTTAAAAATTCGTATATCTGCCTCGACAGTTGCTCTATCAGCTGACGTTTCTGCCAATATAGAATCTATGTCACCGTTATACTTTTGATATAACTCGAATATCCATCTCTGATGTTGGATTCTACTCCATGGCTTTTGTAAAGCAGAAGGATTATGTCGCTCATTTATATACCATATTGTATCATCAAAAGATGGAGCTATGCAAACATAAATCTTTTGAATATCATCAAGATTAGTTTTTGATAACAATTGTTTTACTAAAGGTCTTATGCTTTTAGGTGCTTTATTAGGATTACGCAATATTTTTAGAGCCAAAACTCTTCGGTTTCCTTCTGCTACATAGCAATGGGTATCATCCTCATTTTTCCAAACTACAATAGGATCAAATGGGATAAAGCCTTTCTCCGAGATAGACGTCAATAATTTCACAAAACTCTCTTTCTCACTATTATCTGATAGTAATTCTTCAACATAATCCAATAAGTTAAAATATTTACCATCAGGATTTAATCGAGGATTTTCCGCCCATAGCTTCAAGGAATCTACCGAACGTAAAGATCGTTTCACAAGCCATTCATAATTTTTCATATATTGTAGCTTTAAACGTTTATTGTATATTATCAATACAGCGTCCCCACTATATTACAAGTAGTTACACCTATCAGTTTTTTGAAAA
>ERZ1023853.108-NODE-108-length-20934-cov-54.233009_pt1 | contig 20934 bp, 18 predicted proteins | sample MGYA00380386_ERZ1023853 | MGnify/ENA primary metagenome ERZ1023853 (study PRJEB33179, sample SAMN07449009) | human gut metagenome | biome: Human-gut; feature: Human associated habitat; material: Faeces | host: Homo sapiens | place: India: Bhopal | collected...
GAGCTGCGTAATTCCTTATCAAGTCAGATTGGCTTTAAGGAGATACTAGGCCTCTAAAGTGTCGAGACCGCAAGCAGACATCCGCGCCTCTTTTCTTTTTCATTCCACTCCTAATTAAGATAGGACTAACTCCTAAATACGAATAGGATTTAAGGAAAAAGATAACAAAAATTACAAAACAGATATGAACAGTTTAAGAATTGGACTTTTGTCTGCCGCATTGGTTGCAGGTATGACAAGCGCAAGCGCACAGACTACAGCAGCCGACAGCGTTTTCCAGCACGCAAAAGGTAACAGATTGAGTGTTGGTGGATATGGCGAAGTAGCATTGTCACGTAATTTCTATAGCGACAATGTTTATCGTTACTCGCGCCCTAAGCAGTATGCCAACGACCCTAGCCATGGACGTTTCGACATTCCTCACGCAGTGATTTATATTGGTTACGACTTCGGAAAAGGTTGGACCATGAGTTCTGAGATTGAGTTTGAGCACACAGGTACTGGTTCTGCCAATGAGAAAGAGTATACCGAAGGTGGTGAATGGGAATCTGAAATCGAGAAAGGTGGCGAGGTAGAACTTGAGCAATTCTGGATTAACAAGGAATTCAAGAAATGGGCCAACATCAAAATTGGTCACATGGTAGTACCTGTCGGTATGACTAATGCACACCACGAGCCTCTTAACTTCTTCACTGTTTATCGTCCTGAAGGTGAGGCAACAATCCTTCCTTGTACATGGCATGATACAGGTATCAGTTTCTGGGGTAGAACCAAGCACTGGAAGTATGAAGTTCAATTCTTGGCAGGTTTGGATGCTTTCCAATTCAATCGTGAAAACTGGATACAAAAGGGCGCAGGTTCTTCTTACGAATTTAAGGTTGCCAACAAATACGGCTTTGCAGCCCGCGTAGACAACTATTCTATTCCAGGTCTCCGTATCGGTTTGAGTGGTTACTACGGACAAGCTATGCACAATGGTTATCCTCACGACTTGGAAGGAAACAAGTACAACACAAATGGCGAGAACCAAGGAAAGTTGCAGTATGATGGTGTAAAGGGTACCGTTGCCATTGGTGCCATCGACTTTACTTTCAACCGCTACAACTGGATAGTAAGAGGTAACGCAGACTATGGTTATGTGGGGGATGCGGCGACCATCAACATCATCAAGCGTAACTTGACTGCCAACAACTCTCCTTACCAGAAGACTCCTGTAGGCAAGAATGCAGTAGACATGGCCATAGAGGCTGGTTACAACGTGTTCTCACAGATTGAGAAACTTCGCCAGGACAATCAAAAGTTATACCTCTTCGGTCGTTACGACTACTACAACTCATATATTCCATCCAAGGAACAGGCTAAGTATGAATACACCAAGAAGAATATCATGAGTTTCGGTGTCAACTACTACCCTCTTCCACAGATAGCAGTCAAGGCAGAATACTCCAAGAGATTCTTGAAGAGCCAGTACAACAATGAGCCATCCGTATCCATCGGTATTGCTTACGAAGGCTTCTTCCTTTAATATAAAGAAAATAAAGTTACATAATTAATAAATAACTCAAAAATCAAACAAAATGATTAAGAAGTATTTTAGAACATCATTGTTCGTTGCACTCTGTGCATTGATGACTTGTGGTTTCACTGCTTGCAGCAGCGATAACGACGACAACAAAAAGACAGAAATCTCAGAAAATGCAACTGAGATGCAGAACATTGCTACTCAGTATGTCAACAACACTGTAAACCTCACTTACAAGGAGCTTGCAGAGCAGACAGGTTCACTTTATGACAAATTGGCTGCAGTTACCGCAAAGTTCAAGGCTGATCCAAATAGCGTACAGCAGGGCGAGATTGACGACATCTGTAGTACTTTTATCGAGGCACGTGCCACATACGAGGAGAGCGAGGCATTTCTCTTCGGTGCAGCTACAGACTTCGGAATCGATCCACACATCGATACATGGCCACTTGATGCCAATGGTTTGGCAACCGCTTTGAGCAACGCAGAGCAAGTATCTAACCTTGAGGGTGAGGATGGTATTGCATACGCTAGTGGTAAGCTCGGTCAGGAACTTCTTGGTTTCCATGGCATCGAGTTCATCATCTTCCGTGATGGTAAGAATCGCAAGGTAGAAGCTCTTCGTGCCAACGAGACCGACGAGGCTTTCGTAGGAAAGACTGTAACAGGTGAGCAGGAGTTGATTTATGCAACAGCTGTTGCTGGTGACCTTCGCGACAGATGCTGGCAGATGGAGGTTTCTTGGAACGAGAACGCTCCTAAGACACACATCGACCGTGTAGAGGAACTTGAGTTGCCTTACACTGTAAATGGTGGCGAGAAGTCATATGGTCAGAACATGTTGCTCGCTTCTAAGGCAGGTAGTACATACGCTACATGGGCAGAGGTTATGTCTACTATCTTGATTTCTGGTTGCCAGAACATCTCTAACGAGGTAGCTAACGTTAAGATTGGTAACCCATACTCTGGTGAGGATGTCAACTACATCGAGTCTCCATATAGCCATCGTTCATTCATCGACTTCAAGGACAACATCATCAGCATCAAGAACTCTCTCTATGGTGGTCGTGAGGAAAACCGCGACGAGAGCAAGTCTATGATGAAGTACATGAAGGATCACAAGTATGAGAATGCAACTGCTCTCGAGAACAGTTTGAACGAGGCTATCTCAGCCTTAGAGAACTGCCAGAATTCACTCGGTAGCTTCGTAGGTCACATCAACGACCCATTGGTTGGTACAGCCCAGACAAAGGTTAAGGCTCTTGATACTCAGTTGACATTGGCAGGAAACTGGTTCGCAACACAGAAATAATCAAGAACTAATTAAACAACAAGATTAGCATTCAGGGAGTCATGGGAAACACCAATTTTCCATGGTTCCCTATTGCGCTATCGGAAATATACTTTTAATTACAAAATATTATGAATAAGAAAAACAGTTTATATCTGATGATGTTTGCCACCTTGACATTGCCTCTCGCTTCTTGTTCCGATGACAACAAAGTGATCGAAACTGAGACAGACGCAAACTATGTGGGTAAAGCCACAGGTAATTTCACAGCAGACGAGTGGTATCCAGGTGGTAAGCTCGGCACGACAGACAATGCAACCGCAGGTTGCTATGAGGATGAAACTAAAGCTGTAACAGGCGACATGCTCACTGCATTCCATAAAGGTGAGGCATTGTTCGAGCGTAATTACAACACTGGTTCTGGTGCCTTCAAGGGATTGGGTCCCGCTTACCTGCGTACCTCTTGCTTGGATTGCCATCCAGGTTATGGTCATGGTAAGGCACAACCAGACGGAACCTTGCGTGCCACATTCGGCAATGGCTACTTGATGGCTATCTATCATCCACTTGCTGATGGCAACAACCCAGACGGTGACCAAAGTAACAATGGTGGATATATCTCAGAGGTAACAGGTATGCCTCAGCAGAAGGCAACCTCTCCATTCCTCCCACCTATCAACGAGGATGACATCAAGATCAAATGGACAGAAGTTACTTCCATGCCAAGTGGCATCCCTATGAAGTTTAAGGATGGAGAGACATATAGCTTGCACTATCCAACTGTTACTATCCCAACAACTGCATTCAATACAGACCCTCAGCCATCTAACATCGCTGTTCGCCTGGAGTCTACTATCGGTATCATCGGTACAGGTTTGATTGATGCAATTCCTGAGGAAGAAATCATCAAGCAATATGAGGCTGAAGCTAAGAAATTCAAGGAGAAAGGCTTGGAAGTAAGCACATACTTGAACCCAAGCATGTGGGATGCAGCTAACAACAAGATGGCTACCTCTGCATGGTATGGTACATTTACAGCTCCTGGTGAATTGGCAAATGGTCAAAAGCCAGCAAACCACGACTATATCAATGCAAAGAAAGAAGTTGTCAATGGTCCAGCTATGTTGAAGCGATATACATACGCTTTGACTCGTGCAACCTTGCAGGATGGTCCTGGTGCCAACGCTATTTGGAACATTACCAACGTATCTCGTAGCGACCGCCCAAAATTGTACACTACAGACGCTTGGGCTAAAGCTATGTCCGAAAACGAGTCTGTCATCAAGGCAATTCAGGCAGATCCAAGTTCTCCATACCATGCTGACGGAACAAAAGAGGGTATCGCCGATGCTGTACTTCATTTGCTCAGCCCATCAACTAACCAGTTTGATAATCAATGGCACAATTTCACAGCTGAGCAGACTGATGACGATTACTATGCCTTCATGGTTTGGCATCGTGGTTTGGCTATTCCACGTGCCCGCAACTTGAACGACCCAACCGTACAGCGTGGTAAGGAACTCTTCATGCAAATGGGTTGCGCTAGCTGCCACCGTCCATCATGGAAAACAGGTGATGACAACTACTGGATTTCAGACAACATCAAGGGCAAGAAATTGCCTCAATATCCAAACCAGACCATTTACCCATATTCTGACTTCATCCAGCACAAGCTCGACATGATCAACGACATCCACGGTTCATGGTGCCGCACCACTCCACTTTGGGGTCGTGGTCTTTCACTTGCCAACACTGGGGCAGAAGAGCGTTTGCACGACTGCCGTGCTCGCAACGAGGTTGAGGCTATCATGTGGCACTGCTATAGCAAGAATAGCCATGCTTACTGGTCTGCAAAGCAGTTCTACGACTTGAGCAAGTCTGATCGTGACGCAGTAGTTAAGTTCTTGCGCTCAATCTAAGCCCCAAAAGAATGCAATAGATTGCAAATATTAAAATAACAAGAATCAATGCTCCTCAAGGATGAAGGTTCGCTTCCATCTTTAAGGAGCATTCTTTTACTTACAAAAACAGAAAGTATGAGAAAATATCCAATTTCAAAAGTTCTTACCCTTTCCGTCATAGCCATCAGTCTCAGTGCTTGCTCTGACGACAAAACAAATGGCTCTGAAAACAACAACGGAAACCAAAACGCGACATTCGATGCCTCAGAATGGTATCCTGGCGGTGAGCTTGGAACTACCGAGAACACAACAGCTGGATGTTACCAAGACGAGAGTCCAGCAGTAGAAGAAGCAGGATTGCTCAAAGAGTTTAATTATGGCGAAGCTTTCTTCGAAAGAAACTACACGCTCAACACAAAACCATTCAAAGGTCTCGGTCCTTGTTGGGTACGTCCTTCGTGTATCTATTGCCATCCTGGTTACGGGCATGGCAAGAAGCAATACAAATATGAAGCCAACACGATGGGCAACGGTTATCTACTCGCCCTGTTCTACCCTGCAGGAAGCAGCGATGGAAAAGGTGGTGCCTACAGTGAGGATACGTACGTAACAGAAATCGCTGGCGTACCGCAGACCAAAGCACAGACTCCTTTCTTGCCACCTATCGACGAAAGTGGTATCCACATCGAGTGGAAGAAAGCAACCGACGAACATGGCAACAAGTTTGCTGATGGTGAAACCTACGAACTTAGTTACCCAGAAGTCACCATAGACGAAGCTGCTATCCACACAAGTCCTAAACCACGTGCAGGTTACACAGTAAGATTGGAGTCAACCATCGGTATACAGGGCACCGCCTTGATAGATGCCATCCCAGACGATTCCCTCAAAAAACAGTATGCACATGAGGCACAATTTGCCAAACTAAACCCGATGATGTGGGATGCCGACAAAAATGACTGGGCTTCCACAGCCTTCATGAACTTGGAGGGCAGAGGCAACGTGGTGAGAAGATTCAACTACCAACTGTCTCGCTCATCACTACAGCAAGACTACGCCATCTGGGAAATCTGCAATGTGACTCGCAAAGACTTACATTACCTCTACACTACCAAAGAATGGGCAAAGGCTAACAGTGAGGATGAAAAAGTCATCGATTACATTCAGCAGCACGGCAAGGACGACAAACTGCTAAATCCATATTACGGAGACGGAACTAGAGAGAACATCAAGTACTTGGTGAATCTCCTGCTAGGTCTCAACTCGCCAGAAGACGCACCAACCTACGAGAAATACTTCGTAGACAAGTTTGGTGAGGAAATGGAAGACCAAAACTATTACAACTTCATGGTTTGGCAGAGAGGTTTGGCTGTACCCAAGGCAAGAAATCTCGATGACGAGCAGGTTAAGCAGGGCAAGCAAATCTTCATGCGCATAGGATGTGCAAACTGTCACCGCCCTTCATGGACAACGGGCAAGGATGATTACTGGGCAACCTCATTTGTCAAGGGCATGGGCAAGATGCCAACCTACCCATATCAGAAGATTTATCCATACAGCGACTTTGTTCAGCATCGTCTCTACATGGAGAACGACATCATCAATGGTTGGTGTCGCACCACTCCCCTTTGGGGAAGAGGTCTTTCCGTTGCCAACACAGGAGCTGAAGATAGACTTCACGATTGTAGAGCCAAGAACGAGATAGAAGCTATCATGTGGCATGGTTACAGCAAGAACAGCGATGCCTATTTTGCCACTCAAAACTTCTACAAGTTGAGTAAGGCAGAACGTGATGCAGTGGTTAAATTCATCCGCTCCATCTAGGGAGATTTTTCATATCAAGCAGCCTTGCATTTGAAGACAGGGCTGTTTGAAATGAAAAAATCTCACAAAAGCTTGGCTAATACAGAATAAATTCGTAACTTTGCAGCACAATAGAAATTCATAAGGAAATCCCCCAAAAAGATTCCATAACTTTGGATTTTGAAACTACAGCTAAAGCTCTAAAGAAATAACATGGTTAAAAAGATTATATTCATTCTTTACATCCTTGTGCTCGTATGCATGGCTGCCGCCACCATCGTGGAAAAAAGCCAGGGCACGGATTATGCCCATGCCCACTACTATGGAGCATGGTGGTTCATTCTAATCTGGGCAGTACTCGCTGCCCTAGGTGCGTTCTATATCATCAAAAGAAAAGTGAAGTGCGCTTCTACATTGGCACTCCATCTCTCCTTCATCATCATCCTTGCCGGGGCATTGCTCACACATATATCGGCTAAACGGGGCATGATTCATCTGCGCATCGGTCAGCCTACAGATACTTATATGGCTCAGGATGAAGAGCAGGGTATGAAGGAAGAGAAACTCCCTTTCTCGCTCTGCCTGCAGAAGTTTGAAGCGAAGATGCACGATGGAACCAACGCCGTGGCTGACTATTCTTCAAAATTCACCGTAATAGACGGAGATGATAAGAGCGAAGGCGAAGTTTCGATGAACAACATCTATTCCCACCGGTCTTACCGTCTTTATCAGTCATCTTACGATGAAGACGGCAAGGGAAGCGTGCTCGCTATCAATGCCGATCCATACGGCATACCAGTCACCTATACTGGCTATGCGCTGCTCTTCATCTCCCTCGTATGGATGCTCTTCGACCCTAAGGGCGGTTATCGCAAACTACTGAAGAGTCCTTTGCTCAAAAAGGGAGCCTTGATAACAGCACTCATCCTCAGCATGGGCAATATACAGACACTGCATGCAGAATCTGCAACAGGCAATCTCCAAAATGCTGTATTGCCAAAGGAAACTGCAGAGAAGTTTGGCGAGCTTCATATTCTCTACAACGACCGCATCTGTCCGGTACAGACCTTTGCCCTCGATTTCTGCAAGAAGATATATGGAGCCAGGAGCTATCAGGGATTGACTGCAGAACAGGTACTCTCTGGTTGGGTATTCTATGGAAATACTTGGGCAAACGAGCCTTTCATCAAGATCAAGAGCGGAGAAATGAAAACAGCTATGAATCTGCCTAACTATGCTTCGCTCAATACTTTCTTCAATCGCGAGATGGGTGGCTATACCATCGGACAGTATGTTCAGGAATACTACAATGGTCAGCAGGACAAGTTCCATCAGCAAGCCGCTGATATCGATGGCAAGATACAAATCATCATGGAGTTGCGAGAAGGTGTTTCATTGAAGGTTCTTCCTTACACCTTCACCAAGAACGTGAAAGCTACCAAGGATCATCCTTTCATCAAGGCTGGCACTACCACGTGGTTTTCACCTGTAGATAAGTTGCCACAGGCCGTGGAGCACCAGCATGCGCTCTATATCAGGAATGTATTCTCTCTGCTGAATGGTGATGTAAAGGCAGGCAATACGAGCCGTGTAAACGAGTTCTTCGTCAAGATGAAGAAATATCAGGAGGTTAGTAGCGGTAATTCGCTGCCAACAGCTACACAGTATAAGGCAGAACGCATCAATAATGCCTTTCCTTTTGCAACCATTCTCTTCATGGCAAACCTCACATTGGGCTTCATTGCCCTCTTCTACACCATCTATCGCATGACGAAGAAGAAAGAAATCAAGGTATTGAACATCGCTTTGCCTATCCTGCTTGGCGTATCCTTCCTTGCCTTAACCTTCGGATTGGCATTGAGATGGATTATCAGCGGCAACATACCTATGTCTAACGGATATGAAAGTATGCTAACTGTAGCCTGGTTCGTGATGCTTATCAGTATTCTGATGCAGTTGCGCATCCGCATCGTGATGGTATTCGGCTTCCTGATTTCAGGATTCTTCCTTCTGGTAAGCCATATCAACCAGATGGATCCTGCTATCGGACAGATGATGCCGGTATTGAACAGTCCATTACTCAGCATCCATGTCAGCATCATCATGATGAGCTATGCACTGCTATCCTTGACTTTCATCTGCGGCATCATGGGCATCTGCATGCGCTCTCATGGCGACGAACTGCGGGATTTAAGCCGTCTCTTCCTCTACCCTGCCCTCACCACGATGGGGTTCGGCATCTTCATCGGAGCCATCTGGGCAAACGTGAGCTGGGGTAATTACTGGAGTTGGGATAGCAAGGAGACGTGGGCGCTCATCACCTTTATGATTTATGCTGTGGTGGTACATACGCAGAGTCTGCCGGTCTTCCGCAAGCCGCTGGTATATCACATTTACATCACCCTTGCCTTCCTGAGTATCGCCATGACCTACTTCGGTGTGAACTATTTCCTCACGGGCATGCACTCGTATGCATAGATAGAATCTATGATATAATAGCCAACATCTTTCGTTTATCTATCATAAAAGCCGTATCTTTGCAGCAAATTTCAAATAAACAAGATTAAAATGGAAACAAGAAAAGAAATTGCAGCAGAAAAGAAGCGTTGTGGATCTCATAACTGTACCCAGGCAGTGGTTTGTACCTATTATGATTATACAGGTATCGACGAAGATACCCTCAAGAATGTGGGCAATGCCTTTGCAGCAGGAATGGGAAATATGGAAGGAACCTGCGGTGCCCTCGTAGGAGCAGGTGTGGTTATGGGTCTTGCCACCAAGGATAAGGCAAAGTCTATCAAGACGATGCGACAGATTATGACCCAATTCCAGCAGCGCAACGGAGCTACCCAGTGCAGGCTTCTCAAGGGCGTAGGTACGGGAAAGGTCCTCAGAGAATGCCCGCTCTGCGTAGCCGATGCGGCAGAATTTCTGGAAGAGCAGTTGGATAAACTAACCGATCAGTAGAAAACGATGGCAAAATACAAGGCTCAAAGCGAGCACGACCGCTGCGTGGCATGTGGTGTTTGCGTAAAGGTGTGTCCCAAGGATGCCATCAGCATCTACCGGGGATGTTATGCAGTAGTGAATGAGGATCTGTGCATAGGTTGCGGCATCTGTGAAAGGAATTGTCCGGCAGGAGTCATGCACAAGGTATTGAGATAACAGATAAAAAGCATTTTTATGGCAAGACAAAAAAGCAAGAAGTGGAGTGATTATCTGTGGCTGGTATCCGCCACCTATTTCACCCTTGGGTTCTTCAACATCGTGTTTGTGTGGCTGGGAGTCATCTGTTTTATGATTCCGCTGTTTATGGCAGTTTTCGGAGGCGGCAAGGGATATTGCAACAACTATTGTGGACGAGGTCAGCTTTTCCTGCAGATAGGAAATACCCTGGGATGGTCGCGCAGGAAGGTAGCGCCAAGATGGTTATCATCCAAATGGTTCCGTCATGGATTCCTGCTCTTCTTCATGTTCTTCTTCATCCAGATGATCATCCTCACAGTGATGGTGGCAAAGGGAGCAGAGAATCTCCATCAGACCATTCATCTGCTCTGGACCTTTGATGTTCCCTGGCACTGGGCATATCCTGTAGAGATAGAACCCTGGAAGGCTCAGTTTGCCTTCGGTCTCTATGGCATCATGCTCACTTCCCTGATAGTGGGTGTGCTTCTCACCATCTTCTACCGTCCGAGAACCTGGTGTGTTTTCTGTCCGATGGGCAACATGACTCAACTCATCTGCAAGCTCAAGGCAAGATAAGCCCTGTACTTGGCTGATATAAATAGAATAACGATATGAATGTACAGCAACTGAAATATATTGTGGCACTCAACCGCTTTCGCAATTTTGCGAGAGCGGCAGAGGCTTGCCAGGTTTCGCAGCCCACGCTCAGTGCTATGCTTGTGAAACTGGAGGAAGAACTGGATACCCGTATCTTCGAACGAAGCAATAAGTCTGTATCTCCCACTGCATCAGGCAAGAAGATTATCCGTCAGGCAGAAACGGCATTGCAGGAGATAGAACGCATCTCGGAAATCGTGATGGAAGATAAGGGAGAGATAGGCGGAAAGCTGTCGCTCGCCGTGGGACCAACCATTGCCCCCTACATTCTGCCCAAGTTCATCAGACACTATCGGGAAAACTATCCATCGGTGGATCTCAACATCCAGGAACTGAAGGCTGATTTCATGCTCGATTCCCTACTTCGTGGTGAGACGGATGCCGGCATAGCCATCTCCGACAATATCCGTGAAGGCATTCTGGAGATACCGCTCTACACGGAGAAGTTCTATGTATATCTTGCCGAGAGCTGCTGGCGCAAGCTTCCTGTTTTCAAGCCTGAGAATCTGGAGTATGAGAACATGTGGATTATGAAGGAGGCACAGTGTCTGCGCAACAGTGCCTTTTCGTTCTGCAAGGCGCGCAGCAAGGGTCATCATATCTATGAGGCAGGCAGCATCGAGACCCTGATAAGGATAGTGGATGAGAATGGTGGCTTCACCATCATTCCAGAGATGCACCTCCCCTTCCTGAGTGAGGAGCAGAAGAGGAATGTAAGAAAGATAGAAGGAGATTATCTGTCGCAGCGGCGCATATCGCTCTATATCAGGGAGGATTACATCCGTGAGCGGATGCTGAACACCCTAGTCGATACCCTCAAGATATTCATTCCGGAGGAGATGATGGGAGAAGGCATCAGGAAATACGGCATCAGGTTGTAACCTTAAAATGAATAGACTCCATCTATCGCCGCATTGACTGAGTGATTTGATGGAATGCCGGATTCTTCTTATCTTCGCACCGATAAAAACAAGTAATAACTTTTAAATATCAATAATGATGGAAAAATTCAATGAAATGATTAACGGCGAACAGCTGACATTGGTAGATTTCTTCGCTACCTGGTGCGGACCTTGCAAGATGATGCACCCTATCCTGGAACAGCTGAAGGAGAAGATGGGCGATGACATCAGAATCCTGAAAGTAGATGTAGACAAGAACGAGGCACTGTCCATGCAGTACCGCATTCAGTCGGTCCCTACCCTCATGCTCTTCAAGAAGGGAGAAATGCTCTGGCGACAGAGCGGAGCCATGAGCCTGAATGATTTGATGCAGAAAATTTCGCAGCTGCAATAATAGCCCTGCAGAAAACGAAATCCATTCCCCCACACTCTTTTTATGTTTTTTTAATATCCTACGGTCACAATTGTTACCGTAGGATTATTTTTAAAGCCGTAATTTTGCAGCCGGAAACCAGGAATGGCAGATTGCCGCCTGGAAGAAAACATTAAAATAACTCATTAATTTATAGCAATATGGCAGAAAACAAGATGTTCTGTTTCCAGTGTCAGGAAACAGCTAAGGGTACAGGCTGTACCATCAAGGGTGTTTGCGGTAAGGAGGCTACAACTTCCAAGTGGCAGGATCTGCTGCTCAGCGTGGTTCGTGGCATAGGAACCATACAGCATAGCATAGGCAAAGAGCCGACACCAGAGGTAACCCGTTTCCTCACGGATGCACTCTTCACCACCATTACCAACGCCAACTTCAACGACCAGGATATCCTGCAAAAGGTAGATAAGGGCATCGTACTGAAGAAACAGCTGCTGCAAAAGGCGGCAAGCATGAATATCCACCTCCCTGCCTATCAGGAGGTAACCTGGGGTGGCGAGAAGACAGACTATGAGGCAGAGGGCGCCCGTGAATCCGTGCTCCGCCACGAGAATGCAGATATCCGCTCTCTCAAGGAACTCACCATGCTCGGTCTGAAGGGTATGGCAGCATACTACGAGCACGCAGCCCATCTGGGAGAAGAGAACAGAGAGATTATAAGCTTTATCTGCCGTGCTCTCGCCACCATCAGCAACCCTGATGCTGATATGAACACGCTGCTGGGCGTGGTGCTCGAAACAGGAAAGTACGGCGTGGATGTGATGGCACTCCTCGACAAGGCCAACACCCAGGCATACGGTAATCCGGAACTCACCAGAGTGAACATCGGCACAGGCAGCAATCCGGGCATCCTCATCTCCGGTCACGACCTGAAGGATATCGAAGATCTCCTCATCCAGACCGAAGGCACGGGCATCGACGTCTATACCCATGGCGAGATGCTTCCTGCCCACTACTATCCGCAGCTCAAGAAGTACAAGCATCTGGTGGGCAACTACGGCAATGCGTGGTGGAAACAGAAGGAGGAATTCGAGAGCTTCAACGGTCCTGTAGTCTTCACCACCAACTGCATCGTACCGCCATCGCCATCGGCAGGCTACAGGAACCGCGTCTTCACCACCAACTCTACCGGTTTTCCTGGCTGGAAGCATATCCAGGCGGGTGCCGACGGGCACAAGGACTTCTCCGAGGTGATTGCGCTTGCCAAGACCTGCCAGCCACCTAGGGAGATAGAGACAGGCGAGATCATCGGCGGTTTTGCGCATGCCCAGGTCTTTGCCCTGGCAGACAAGATAGTAGAGGCAGTGAAGAGCGGAGCCATCCGCAAGTTTGTGGTGATGAGTGGCTGCGATGGCAGAATGAAGAGCCGCAACTACTACGAGGAGTTTGCCAAGGCGCTGCCTCAGGATGTAGTGATACTCACCAGCGGCTGTGCCAAGTTCAAGTACAACAAGCTCAATCTGGGCGATATCAACGGCATTCCTCGTGTGCTGGATGCCGGTCAGTGCAACGACTCCTATTCCTGGGCGGTTGTGGCATTGAAGCTGAAGGAGATCTTTGGAGCCAGCGACATCAATGACCTTCCTATCTTCTTCAATATTGCCTGGTACGAGCAGAAGGCTGTCATCGTACTTCTTGCCCTGCTGCATCTGGGCGTAAAGAACATCCATCTGGGTCCTACGCTCCCAGCCTTCTGTTCACCAGCCGTACTGAAGGTACTGGTAGATACCTTTGGCATTGCCGGAAACGGAACGGTAGAAGAGGACATCAAAAAATATATAGGATAAGAACAGCAGCTACTGAGTTAAGGGAGAATCTGTAAAACTCGGGTAAAAAATCAAAAGATAAGTTTTCATGTTTAAAAGGCACTTTGCAATAACACTCTCGATAGTGTTGCAAAGTGCCTTATTTTTTGAGCGAACAATAAATCGGGGGAAAATGCGTTATTGAATATAAAACTTAAAAGTATGAAAGAATCAATATTCGTTACCTTGCAGAAATGCACAGTGTTTGAGGGGTTTACTCCAGAGGAAATCAGAGAGGCACTGTCGATGGTAAGCTACCGGATGGTGGAGCTTGCTGCCAGGGAAACCTATGTGCTGGCAGGAATGCCCTGCAGATATGCCGACATCATTGTCGAGGGGGAGATGATAGCCCGCATGTCGGGATTGTCGGGCAAGCAGGCTCAGATAGAGCGGTTGGGCGAATCGATGTTGATAGCCCCTGCCTATATCTTCGCACATAATAACGAGATGCCCGTAAGCGTGGAGACAAGCAAGAAGACCACCCTCCTGCGCATGAGGCCTTCGGAACTGAAACTGCTGATAGATACTGATGAGCGCATACGCTGGAACTTCATCCAGCACCTGTCAAGGATAGATATCTTCCTTTCGCAGAAAATGCGCATGCTCTCCCTTTTCTCCGTCAAGGAGAAGGTGGCGCAATACCTCATCAAGATGGCTACCGAACAGCAGAGCAGAACCATCCGACTGGATGTCAGCCGCCAGGAAATGGCGGATATCTTCGGTATCCAGAAGTTCTCGCTCCTCCGCTGCCTCTCCGAATTCGAGGAGAAGGGTGCCATCAGGATTGAGGGCAAGACCATCACCATACTCAACTCGGATGACATGAAATAAGAAGTAAGAATGAGAAAGCCTTGGAAATTGCTAAGAACATGCTTGCCGATGGTGTTGACATCAATCTAATCAAGAAGTATTCCGGTCTAACCCAGGAACAAATACAATAGGCTTCGATGGCAAATGAAGCCTATTGCATTGTACAACGAAAGTAGTTGCATGTGCTCATGCAACTACTTTCGTTTTTATTGCTTTTTCTACTATATTTTATTCCCCAAAGACTGAACGCCAAAGACTATAGCGGGCTTCAGGGTTCAGCTGCTCCAAATGAAGGAAGACGGCTTGCATATCCGAACGGCGGGTAGTCTCTTCGTAAGGACACAACGCCTTCTGCTTAGTGAAATGCAACTCTTCTGCCACCTGACGGATATCCGCCTCATGCACCAGACAAAGGGGGCGGATAATGGTAAGCGGATAATGTTTAAGAGGAAGACTGGGCTGCATGGTGGAATGCGAACCCTCGAAGGTGATGTTCATCAGCAGGGTAACGAGGATATCATCCATGTGATGTCCCAGAGCTATCTTATTGAACCCGTGGCTTACAGCAAACTCGAAGAGCGTCTTGCGGCGGTTCCAGGCACAGAGGAAGCAACGGGTCTTTCGGGGATCGGTGGATTCATCAAACGAACTATGAAGGATATGGAGCTTGATGCCATTCTCTGCACAGAAATCCTGCAGATAAGAGCGGTCGGTCTCGTAAGGAATGTTATCCATGATGATATGAACCGCCTCCACTTCGATATGAGGTTTATAGATACGGGCACGCTGAGCCAGCAAACGGACAAGTTCCAATGAATCCTTGCCTCCACTCAAGGCAATAAGAATACGGTCCCCATCCTCCAAAAGATGATTGTCGACACATCCTTTATTGAATCGCTTTAATACTTTCTGTTCTGCTTTCATCATATTCTGAAAAGGGAAAAGAAAAGCCGCACCCTATAAACAGAGTACGGCTTTATCAAGATACATCTCTCTCCCTTGCAGAAGAGAAACGACAATTTAAACTTCAAATATAATTCTATCTTACTTAGCGTAAGCTACGCTTCGGGTTTCACGAATTACAGTAATCTTAACCTGACCAGGATAAGTCATCTCATTCTGAATCTTGGTTGCGATTTCATCAGAAAGTTTGATGCTCTCTTCATCGTTCATCTTATCCGCACCCACGATGACGCGGAGTTCGCGACCTGCCTGGATAGCGTAAGTCTTGGTTACGCCAGGATAACTCATGGCGATAGCTTCAAGATCGTTCAAACGCTTGATATAAGCCTCTACAATCTCACGACGGGCACCAGGACGAGCACCAGAGATAGCATCACAAACCTGTACGATAGGAGCCAATAATGTGTTCATCTCCATCTCATCATGGTGAGCACCGATGGCATTGCAGATATCAGGTTTTTCCTTATACTTCTCTGCAATCTTGGCACCATACAATGCGTGTGGCAATTCACTCTCCTCATCAGGCACCTTACCAATATCGTGCAAAAGACCGGCACGCTTAGCCTTCTTAGGATTCAATCCCAATTCAGAAGCCATAACAGCACAGAGGTTAGCGGTTTCACGGGCATGCTGCAAGAGGTTCTGACCATAAGAAGAACGATACTTCATCTTACCGATGATACGAATCAACTCAGGGTGCAGACCATGAATACCGAGGTCGATAGCTGTACGCTTACCAGTCTCGATAATTTCATTATCCAACTGCTTCTTCACCTTGGCTACCACCTCCTCAATACGGGCTGGGTGGATACGTCCGTCAGCTACCAACTGGTGGAGAGCCAGACGGCAAACCTCACGACGAACAGGGTCGAAGGCTGAGATAACGATTGCCTCTGGAGTATCATCCACTACGATTTCTACACCAGTTGCAGCTTCCAAGGCACGGATGTTACGACCTTCACGACCGATAATACGTCCCTTCACCTCATCATTATCGATATGGAAAACGCTGACAGAGTTCTCAATAGCTGTTTCAGTAGCAACACGCTGGATTGTCTGAATCACAATCTTCTTAGCCTGCTGGTTAGCATTGAGTTTGGCATCATCCATAATCTCATTCACATAGCTTGCAGCATCGAGTTTAGCCTGATCTTTCAGACTCTCAATCAATCTCTGCTTAGCCTCTTCAGCACTCAGACCAGAAAGTTCCTCCAGTTTAGCCTGCTCCTGTTTCTGCATCTTATCAAGTTCCTGCTGCTTGACAGACAAGAGTTTCTTCTCGTTGTCAACACGCTGCTGATACTGATCAATCTCCATCTTGCGTCGACCGAGGTCTTCCTGACGCTGATTGAGAGAAATCTCGCGCTGCTTCAACTTATTCTCATTCTGCTGGATGCGAGAATTACGCTGCTGCACTTCTTTTTCGAGTTCCGCCTTCTTGTTGAGGAATTTCTCCTTCACTTCCAAAAGCTTCTTCTCTTTTACTACTTCTGCCTCTTTGTTGGCAGCTTCTATCATTTCATTATATTTTCCCTTAATGACATAACGGAAAATGAAATACCCAGCAGCACCGCCGATAACAAGCGCCACCAAGGCTGCTATAATAGTTACTATCATTATATTATATATATGTTTATTAATATTCTTATTTCAAAGCGTCTTCAATCTCGGAGGTAAGCTTCTCAAGAATATCATCATAAGGTTTCGTATCATTCCGATCCGATTCCTTCTCATATCTCAATGCCACATCAATGAGCGCCATATACAGGATTTCCTTATCGCTCTTTCTGCCTTTGAAAATCTTGGTATATGAGTTTACAATATCATCTATCAGCTTAGCTGATTTACGATAATACTCCTCGTCTTCCCTAGGTATTCTTACCGAAAGATCTGTATCATAGACGTGTAATCGTATGAGTAATTTATCTTGTTCTTGTTCTGCCATCGTTCCGATTTTTACTTTTCACCCAATAGTGTGATACACTTATTGACATCTCTTATGAGCTTGGCGATGCGCTTCTGAGTAGCTTCCATATCATTGTCAGAAATCGTCATCATCTTCGCCATCTTCAAGCTGTCGTAATCACTCTGCGCTTGAGCCAACTTTTCCTCCAATGCCTTGATTTTGGCATCGCGCTCATCCACCATCGCATAGAGTTCAGCATTCTCCTGCTTGACCTCGTCAAACTTGAGAATCATCTGCCTTACTCTTGTGGCAAACGTATTGATTGTTTTCTCATTTGCACTCATGACTATTATTTTTTGGCTACAAATTTAAGAGAATTATTTGAATAAAACAAATATTCTGCTATTTTTTTTCATTTTGGGCGCAACATTTATTACTTTCCCATCTTCTGCTTTGCCTTTTCTACGTCTTCATCTGATGGACGTGGCTCTTTTTTGGCAAGCATCAATACCTGGAAGGTAAAGTCGGTTACCCATTGCTGGCTGAATGCCAAGCGCTTGTTAAACTGGCGCAACTGAAGCACGGTTTTCAGCACACTGGCATCAGAGAAATCGTTCTTAGTGAAGATATCTTCTACAGTTTTAGCAGTCAGCTTGTAAAGTGAATTCTTCATGAAGCTAGGCAAACGGAGTTTAAACTTCATCAAGTTGCCCATCAGCATCATCAGATCCTGCGTAAAGTTCTGGAACTGGATGAGATATACATTGACATCCTGCAGTTTGTGGCAGTTCTTACGGATACTGGAATCTATTTCCTTGAAGAAGGCATCATCCGTATCATAGATATTCTTCATCATTTTCTTCACCTGTGCCTTTTCGCCAATACCCAGACGATTGTTGACCGTCGGAACATGCAGACTTGTCTTGAAGACACGCAAGTCTGGCAACATGGCCAAATTGGTGATACCTAACTGAGAAGCAAGTGCAGCCTGAAAGTATACACGGACCAAGGTCATGTAATCTTCCATTCCACCTACCTTTTTATCGTCGTCCTTACGACCGAATAGTTTAGCAAAAATTCCCATTCCTTTATTATTTTATTTTCTATATCTATTTAAATTGTTCTGCAAAAATACAATAAAATCAGTAAATACCCAAATCAAAGCGACGTTTTTTATATAAAAAGGTGCTTTTTTTATCAAAAAATGCATTTTTATGGCTTATGATTTCACTCATTCAACTTTTTTTAGTAACTTTGCCACGTTTTTAAGATAAGACTATTCAACTTTATTATATTAGAAATAGAGAAGATATGAAAGGAATCGTATTAGCGGGAGGTTCGGGTACAAGACTTTACCCTATTACCAAAGGTATCAGTAAGCAATTGATACCAATTTTTGATAAGCCAATGATATACTACCCTGTTTCCGTGCTAATGTTGGCAGGAATCAAGGAGATTTTGATTATATCTACCCCATTCGACTTGCCTGGTTTCAAACGTCTGTTAGGCGACGGAAGTGAATTGGGTGTACACTTCGAATATGCAGAACAGCCATCACCCGATGGTCTGGCTCAAGCCTTCATCATTGGCGAGAAGTTTATCGGTAATGATACAGTCTGTCTGGTTTTGGGTGACAACATTTTCTATGGAGCCGGTTTTACGGGTTTACTCAAGGAAAGCGTAAAAGCTGCAGAAGAAGGACTGGCAAGCGTATTTGGCTATTATGTCAACGATCCGGAAAGATATGGTGTGGCAGAGTTTGATGAAAACGGCAACTGCCTGAGCATAGAAGAAAAACCGGAAATGCCTAAGAGCAACTATGCGGTTGTAGGACTCTATTTCTATCCAAACAGCGTGGTGCATGTGGCTAAGAACATCAAGCCTAGCGCAAGAGGTGAGTTGGAAATAACAACAGTTAACCAGCACTATCTGACAGAAAAGGCTCTGAAGGTAAGAACCTTACAGCGCGGTTTCGCTTGGCTTGACACCGGTACCCACGATAGCCTTTCGGAAGCCAGTACCTTTATAGAAGTCATCGAAAAGAGACAGGGTCTGAAAGTGGCATGTCTGGAAGAAATCGCATTCAAACAAGGATGGATTGACAAAGAACAGTTGCTGAAACTTGCCCAACCGATGCTCAAAAACGGTTATGGACAGTATCTGAAAGAACTAGCGGCAAGCAGATAGCACAGATTCTATCATTTATCTTATACGAATATAAAAAGGTGTAAACACAATAGAATATAAAATAATGGAAGAAACAAAGAACTTTGATTTGGGACGTGATCAAGAGCAGGAAGAGAAGTCATCTATTGACTTCCAGCTGATTTATTCTACTCTTATCCTCAACTGGAAATGGTTCGTTCTATCACTCATTGTATGTTTGGGATTGGGATATCTCTACATACGCCATGCAAGACCGCAATACCAGGCAACCGCCAAGGTACTGATAAAGGATGACGACCAGAGAAAGAACAGAGGAATGGGTAACAGCATGATTCAGAATGCTGCAAACCTCGGTTTTATTTCAAACTCAAACGGTATAGACAATGAGATTGAAATTCTTTCGGCTCAAGACTTGGCTAACCAGGCTGTAGTAGACATGAAATGCTACGTGAACTATTACCATAAAGGAACCTTCAGGGATCAGTTAGTCTATAAAGAGCAGGAAGTCAGCGTTGACTTAGACCTGGCTCATCTCAAGAAGCTGAATGCTCCTATCAAGCTTCTTATAGAGAAAACTGGCAGCCAGTATCAGGTAACAGGTTCATACTACATACCTGTAGATGCCTTTTCCTATCAGAAGGATCCTGTAAAGATTGAAAAGACTTTAGCTGGTCTGCCAGCAAGCATCAATACACGTGTAGGAACCCTCTACTTCACTCAGAACGGCAAATACGCATTAAAAGACGGTGAGAGTCTGAAGGTGATTATCGTGTCACCAGAAATGGCGGCTAAGGGCTATACAAAAGCACTGACTGTCAGCCAGACTTCAAAGACTACAACCATAGCCGAACTGGTGATGAAAGATGAAGATCCTCAGCGCAGCATCGACTATCTGAGAACTCTGGTAAATGTTTATAACCGCCAGGCCAACGAGGACAAGAATGAAATTTCTTTCCGCACAGAACAGTTCATCAACCAGCGTCTGGAGAAGATCAACAACGAACTGGGCAATACAGAAGGCCAGCTCGAAAGCTACAAGAAGCGTAACAATGTTGTAGAGATGAAGCTCAACGCAACAGCTGCCATCGCTAACTCAGACACATACGCCCAGAAACTCCAGGAGGCTAACACACAGGTTGAACTTCTGAATGAGCTTGGCAAATACATGAACGAACCTGGCAACAGATATCAGCCTATCCCATCAAACGTAGGTCTGACTGATGAAAGTTCAACAGAACTCATCAACCAGTACAACAAAATAGCCCTGGATCGCAACAACGCCTTGCATGCAGCCAGTGAGACTTCTCCTACAATAACTCCTCTGACCGCACAGTTGGATGCACTCACAACATCTATCAAACGTGCCATGAGACAAGCTAAGCTGGGTATGGAAATCCAGCGTAACAGCATTGCCAAACAAGCTGCCATGTATGCCAGCCAGATAGGTAACTCGCCAGAACAAGAGCGAGTGCTTACACAGATTGGTCGCCAGCAGGAAGTAAAATCTGGTCTTTACCTGATGCTTCTTCAGAAACGTGAGGAAAACTCCATTTCGCTAGCAGCAACGGCAGACAAGGGTAAGGTTATCGATG
>ERZ1023853.110-NODE-110-length-20720-cov-8.886668_pt1 | contig 20720 bp, 20 predicted proteins | sample MGYA00380386_ERZ1023853 | MGnify/ENA primary metagenome ERZ1023853 (study PRJEB33179, sample SAMN07449009) | human gut metagenome | biome: Human-gut; feature: Human associated habitat; material: Faeces | host: Homo sapiens | place: India: Bhopal | collected...
TGAAAACGTTATAAGAAAACGCCCCAGCGCGTTTGCGTCGTGGCTTTTTCGTGGATCGTTAGCCGTGGTTCCTGAGCCGTGATTGCGAAATAGGCTCGCTAACGCATCGCGCAATGGGCTTCATCACGGCAAACGCCAAACGATCCACGGCAAACGTCATTTTTTAGGCATTTTTTCTGCATTTTTCAACATATCCGTGACGGCGCTGATGATGTCGTCATCGCCTTCTTTGGCGATGTTGCCCAGGATGGCGGCAACTTCCATCGTATCGCCGTGCTGCCAGGCCAGGCAGTGAATCGTTTCCGTGAAGGGATTGCCATTGATGACCAGTGATTTGGCGATGGTCCATTCATAAAAGAGATGACCATTGGTCTTCTTCGCCGTCACTGGTGCTACGACGCGGAAGCCCTGCGGCAGGCGCCCCGGCATATTCTGATTCAGCCGGTTCATGAGTGTCCGCATATCCGGTCGGCTGCCGATATCGCGGAGGTAGGAATTTTCCCGGTTCTCCCCATATACAGCGGCTTTGACATCCCAAATCGTCGCCGTATAGTGCAGCAAATAGGCGTACTGGAAATCGGCATCATCTTTCTTGACGACCTGATACGTTTCCGGCTGGATCGGGAAGATTTTTTCAAACAATGCGATAACATCGTTGCCTTCATCCGCTGCCGTCAGCATGGGCTGCCGTCCGGACTGCATGTAGATATCATCGGGCACTGTGATGATGCCCCAGTTGGGGAACTTAGTCATCGTCCCTTTATCCTTGGCCAGCGATGCCGTCCCAATCGACAGGACAGCCGCTGCCATCAGCAAAATAGCTTTGATTCTCATAATTTCACTCCTCGTTTTTCTCAAACAGTAACATGTTCATTGTATCCCATGACGCTTTTTCTGTCAAAAAAGAGGAAAGTATGATATGATATAGTTATGTAAATCGCCTCAATCTATACGATTCAGGCATATTCCCATTTACTTAGGAGGTTATACCACTATGGAATTCAACATCAAAGCGAACTCGACAGCAGAAGTTTCCGAAAAATGCACAGAAAACAACACGGCCATTAAATTAGGCAGCGGCAAATCTCCGGTCTATGCCACACCGGCCCTGGTAGCCCTTATGGAAAACGCAGCCATCAACGCCTGCGACCCTCAGCTCCCGGAAGGCTATAACACCGTCGGCATTGCCATGAACGTCAAACACGTCGCAGCTACTCCGATTGGCCTGACCGTCACCGCCAAAGCTACCTTGGTCGAACAGGACCGTAAAAAACTCACCTTCAAAATCGAAGCTCACGACGAAGCCGGCCTCGTAGGCGAAGCTACCCACGACCGCTTCATCATCGAATCGGCACCGTTCCTGGCCAAAGCCGAAGCAAAAAAAGCTGCAGCTAAATAATATCTCGCAGCTCATATAAAAAGGGGTTGTCGCACATGCGACAGCCCCTTTTTTAGTTTACAGTGATGACTCTCCAATGGTCCCTAGCTGGCTTGCTGTTCAAAGATGTCCTGAGCCAGGCCCATGGGTTCATCGCGGAAGATTCGTTCGTCCATGGTCTTCAGGTCTTCGGCAATGTGCGGCACGAATTCCATCTGGTCGAGGATATCCTTTTGCAGATCCACGCCCGGTGCGATTTCCGTGAGGACCAGGCCTTTGTCGGTGAGGACGAAGACGCAGCGTTCGGTAATGAACATGACCTGCTGATTATGTTTGTGAGCATAGTCAGCACTGAAAGTAATCTGGCCGACCTTATCGATGAATTTCTGGACAGCCCCTTCATGGGTGATGACCAGTTTGCCGTCGCGGATTTCTTCGCGCAGGCCTTTAGCCGTGAAGGTACCGCAGAAGACGACTTTATGCGTGTTCTGGGTGATGTTGATGAAACCGCCACAGCCGGCGATGCGGTCTTTGAACTTACTGACATTGACATCGCCTTTGGCGTTACATTCAGCCATGCCCAGGAAAGCCATGTCCAGCCCGCCGCCATCGTAAAAGTCGAACTGATACGGATGGTCGACGATTGCATCGGCGTTGGCCGATCCGCCAAAGTCAGCGCCGCTGGCCGGTACACCGCCAATCGGTCCGGCTTCGACAGTCAGTGTCAGCTGATCGCCGATACCTTCTTCATTGGCTACACTGGAGACGCCTTCCGGAATCCCGATGCCCAAGTTGACGACGGCGTTGGGTACGAGTTCCATCGCAGCCCGGCGGGCAATGACCTTACGGGCGTTGAGTGCCATCGGCGGAATCTGGGACAGAGGCATACGCATTTCACCGGTATAGGCCGGGTTCTGGACCTGACGGACCTTGGACAAGACGATGTAGTCGACGTCGATGCCCGGCAGGACGACGTGTTTCGGCGGAATCGTCCGGTTTTCGGCCAACATTTCGACCTGGACGATGACCATGCCGCCGCTGGCTTTGGCTGCCAGGGCCATGGGCAGGAGCTCCATGCGGACTTCTTCGTTATCCGTCGATACGTTACCGTTCAAGTCGGCACAGGTCCCGTGGACGATAGCGACGTCAATGGGGAACGGTTTGTACCACAAGTATTCTTCACCATCCAATTCCTTCACTTCTACCAGGTCTTCCTTGGTGATGCTGTTCAATTTACCGCCTTCAATGCGGGGGTCGACGAACGTATTGAGGCCGACGCGGGTGAAGAGGCCCGGCTTGCGGCCGGCAATGCTGCGGAACCACTGAGCCATCGTACCCTGCGGCAGGTTATAGCCTTCGACCTTGTTGTCCATGACCAGTTTACCCAGTTTGGGAGCCAGGTTATAATGACCGGCAATGACCCGTTTCAGCATGCCTTCATGGGCGAAATGGCTGGCACCTTTGCTCACACCGTCACCGATGCCGGCTGTATGGACCAGTGTCAGCTGCTGCGGATATCCGGTCTTGGTAAAGCGGTCTTCCAGGGCCTGCAATACTTCTTCCGGTAATGCACACTGTGCAAAACCACAAACGGCGATAGTCGAACGATTCTTAATAAGCGATGCTGCATTTTCTGCTGTAATCAGTTTTGCCATGATGACTCCCTCCTTATAGATTGCCTTGCTTATCTTCGATGAGCTCTTTTTCTTCTCATCTTCTGGCTTTAGTATAGCCCTGTTTCCCCTTGAAAAATACGCACAAATCCGTGACAAAAGATGAAAAAGTTGCCCGAAAGATGACAAACGTGACAAGGTCTTTCCTTGAAGGTGTCCCGCCGCAGCTATATAATGAATATAAAGAATATACACACATTCAATTTTACCATCAAAGGGGTCTTAGTTATGAATCCTTATGCAGAAGTCCTCAAGCAGCTGCTGCAATACACGGAGACGAAATATACGACCTTATCCCAGGCTATCGACTACGACATGTCCTATATCAGCAAATGGGTCAACGGCGCCCGCCTGCCGGCTTCGCGCCACGCCGATCGCATCCACGAAGACATGGCCCGCTTCTTTGCCGATACCGCCCAGAAACAGCACCAGGAAGACGACTTGAACCGTATCTTCTCCTTTGCCGACGACGGCCAGGATCTGGCGTTCCATCTCTACGGGCTGCTCAGCCAGGCCTATCGCCAGGCCCAGATCAAGACGGGAAAAAATGAAAACCGCGACCAAGCTATCCATTTCTATGCTGGCCGTGCGGACTGCCACACGGTCCTGCGCCAGCTCCTCCACCAATACATCGAAGGCCTCCCGTCTCAGGGGATGCTGGTCATGACCGGCCAGTTCCACGTCCTCGACCAGAATGGCATCTGGCAGATTCTGGAAGAATGTCACAATGACCACTGGTCCTGTGATGTCCACTTAGGCCTGAAAATGGATGTCTTCGCCGCCCACATGCCCCAATCCGTCAGCAGCCTCTACCAGTGCCTGGACCATCTGCTGACTTATAATTTCACCATGCATGAAATCAATCACGAGTCGTACCGCAACATCATCGTCCTCAAAGATGCCTTCGCCTACCTCTATTACGTCGACGGCGACGATTACATCGACATGTGCCTGACTATCACCGACCCGGTCCAAGTCCGGGAAATCTATAAGAAATGCTGCGCCTATATGATGGTCCAGCCGGTCCTCATGGAACCCCGCCAAACGCTGGGCATAGAACGCTTTGGCTACCGGGACATCTTCTTTACGTCCAATAAGTACCTCTTTTTCCTGACGAATGGCCTGGAATTTCTCCTCCCCGACGAAGTCTATACGTCCCTGTGCCAGCTCGTCGACAAAGGGAAATACCCTAACGCCACTAAAGAATGGGTCCGCCGCATCCAGTACATCTGGTACCGCATCATCGAGCAGGGCCGCATGAAAATCATTATGCCCAAAAATTCTATCATCCGCTACCTGGAAACGGGTTGTTTCTACCTGACCGACATGAACTACCAAATGACGCCAGACGAAAGAAAGGCCCAGCTCAACCTCATCGTTGAAAAGATGAAGCAGAACCCGGCCATTACCTGTGGGATTCTCCTCCCGGCACCGGGAGAAAGCAGTTATACGAATTTTTCTAATCTCGCCTTTTACGGCAACTACACGTCAGCTTTCTTAAAAAAGAACACGCACCACATCCTGCCGCAGACCAAACCGATTTACTTGCTCAACAACCCTCAGCTCATCACCTGTATGCATGAGTTCTTCGACGACCTGAGCCGTTCGCCCCAGTACAAAGGCTTCTCTGCCGAAAATGTCGACGCCCTGCGGGGCCTCATCATGCCGCTCATGACAGTCCTGACAGAAGAAAACGGCGACGCCTAGTGTTCCGGCTGGGAAATACCGCGGACCGTAATCTTGAGGATTTCGACGGCCATGCCCGTCGTGTATTCTACTTCCTGCTGGATAGCCTTGCGGATGCGGCTCATGAGCTTCTTGATGTTCTGGCCATAGGCGATGGTCAAGGACAGGATGATAGCCAGGCCGTTGCGCGTTGAATTGTAATTGATGGCCACCCGCAGACGGTTGATCTTGGTGACGCCGCCATTTTGTTTCAACGCATGACGCACTAAGGCTTCCAGTACTTCGTTCGAAAAGGTCAGCTTGCCATAATAGCTGAAGACAGGCCGGACGACGGATCGTTCAAAGTTGGAAATCTGCTTGCCGTTACGGCCGTAGAAGAAGGAGCGTATCGGGTCCAGGAGATAACCCTGGAAATGGGGCTTCAGTTCCATCGTCGGCACGGGGATGATATGCTTGCCTTCTTTCAGTCGGATAGCCCGGGCCTTGGCGATCTCGGACGGGCACGATACATCCTCGATGCGGATGAACTGCGACGCTTCCGGCAGATCCAAGGCCTGGCAGATGCGGTGGATCATGTGTTTCGACGTCCCCAGGATGAGCAGTTTCGGCGGATGGACTTTCGCCAACGCCGCCCGCATGGCTGCTGCATCTTCAGGCTTGTTGAAAATGGCCCGGCGCACGGCCTTCAGGCGGTTCGTCTCTTCCTTGGCCGACCGGCCGGCAACGATACGGTTGTGGTCAATGAGCAGGCCGTCGTCGATGATGGTCTGGATATCGTGGTCATAGGCGACGACCAGGGCATGATGGCTCTTGCCGGTACCACTGGCCCCAATAAAACCGAAAACTTCCATGAATCTCACCTGCTTTTCTTAAAGCTTATCCTTTTACATCATTCAGTAAGGCTTTTACAGCTTGGGCATCGACGGTGAAAACGCCGACCTTTTCCGGGAAGCGCCCTGTCGTGCCGTGGAAATCAGAGCCGCCGCTGACGTACCAATGACGGTCCTCGGCCAGTTTCAAAAATTCCTTATAACGGCCGCGGTTCTTGGGGTGATAGACTTCGACGCCGTCAAAGTCATGGGCCAGGACCTGGTCCAGCGTCCGCTTGAGCAGTCCCGGATGGGCCAGGACGGCAATGCCCCCGGCCTGACGGATAAGGGCGACACAGTCGTCGATGCTGCGGCGGTGATACGGCACGTAGGCTGGACCCCCGCGATAGAGGAGCTTATCAAAGACCGTCTTGACGTCCGGGAAATAGCCTTTGGCCACGAGCTGGCGGGCAATATGGGGCCGGCCGACGGTGCCGCCCTGTTGCAGCGTCGCTTCGATGGCGCTGCGGTCGATATCATAACCAAGCGCCCGGCAGCGGTCGACGATTTCCAAGGCCCTGTTGAAGCGCCGTTCCTTGAACTGGGCGCAGTAAGCCTGCAGCCCTTCATCAGCCGTATCAATGCCGTACCCCAGGATATGGACATCTTCGCCGTCACATTCCGAACTGATTTCAATAGCCGGGATGACGCGGACGCCTGGCGCAAAAGAATGGCTGCCATCATAGGCGGCGACGGTATCGTGGTCAGAAATGGCCATGACACTGAGCTTGGCATCGACAGCCATCCGGGTCAGCTGCTCCGGTGTATAGACACCATCGGAGCAGGTCGTGTGCATGTGTAAGTCTACGAGCATGGGAAGCCTCCCTGTAATAAATGAAGAATCGATTTGATGCCGACGCCGGTCGCCCCGATGAGGCCCGTTTCGTCGGCTTTTTCATTGAAAGCCGGACCGGCAATATCCAAGTGGATCCACGGCGTGCCGTCGTGGACGAACTGCTTGAGGAAGAGGCCTGCCGTAATCGCGCCGGCTTCGGGACCGCCGACGTTCTTCAAATCGGCTACGTCGCTTTCCAGGAGCTTTTCATATTCTTCATCAGCCGGCAGCTGCCATATCTTTTCGTGGACTTCCGTAGCGGCCTGGAAGAAATGGTTCATCCACTCCTGGTCGTTGCCGATCATGCCCGTCCGGACAGTCCCCAAAGCCGTCACGCAGGCACCGGTCAAAGTCGCCAGGTCGATGAGGCGCGTCGCCCCTTTTTCCTGGGCATACGTCAGGGCGTCGGCCAGGATGAGCCTTCCTTCGGCATCGGTATTCTTGACTTCTACGGTCTTGCCATTATACATGGTCAGGATATCATCGACATGATAGGCCATACCGGAAGGAATATTTTCGACCAGCGGGATGACCGCCAGGACATTGACGGGATACTTGAGCAGCATCAACGCCCGCATGACACCCACAGCCGCTGCGGCCCCAGCCATATCGTCCTTCATAAATTCCAGATTGGCATGACTTTTAAGGGACAAGCCGCCGCTGTCATAGGTGACGCCCTTGCCGACGATGCCCAGGACTTCCCGGCTGTTAGGGTCCCCCTGATAGGCGATGGACAAGAGCTGCGGCGGATTCATGCTGCCCTTGCCGACGGCGACGATGCCGCCCATATGGCGTTTTTCCAAAGTCCACTTATTGAGGTTCTCAATGAGGATATTATCGCCCTTGAGCATCCCGCCGGCGATGTCGGCGAACTTGCGCGGCGTCAAATCGTTCGACGGCATGTTGACCAGATCCCTGGCGGTATAGATGCCTTCATAGACCGAAGTATACATATAGCACATAGAATTGAATTCCTTCGGCCGCAGGCTATGGGTCAGGATATTGATATTGCCAATGGTCCGGCTCTTGGCCTGGCGTTTATAGCGGGTAAATTCATAATTGCGGTACAGCAGGCCATCGATGAGGGAACCCAAATCCATATCCAGGGTATCAGCCATGACAGCCAACTCGCTGACGCCTTCCTTCATAGCCGCTGCCATGAGGCGCCGGGCCATACGGAAATCTTCATACGTCGAATAACGGATGGGCTTCCCTTCCAGGCCGATGAGGAAATATGTCTTAGCCTGACCATCCGACAGGAAATGGAAGACATGGAGGGATGTATATGGTAACACCTCCGGATGCTGTTCAACATAAGCCCGGATGACCATGACATCATCCTTGGGCAACTGACGCAGCGTCGACAAGCGCCGATTGATGCCGACGGCAAGCGTATCCATACCGCCATTGCCATTATAAGTAATCATGCGCATCGCTCACTTTCACTCTATTTACAAATTAAGTATTTTGGGTAAAATCTCACTGCTTTCATTATACATTCGCCGTATCGCCAAAATCAAGAATCGGGAGAAATTCAACTTTCTGTAAATTTTTTTAAAAAAAAGCTTGCAATTCTCTCCGATTTAGTGTATTATACTACATGTGCTCAGGAAACAGCGAGTACGAAGAAAAAACAAAACATGGACCATTAGCTCAGCTGGCAGAGCACCTGACTCTTAATCAGGGTGTCCAGGGTTCGATCCCCTGATGGTCCACCATAGCAAAAAAGGGCTTGTCGCACGACGACAAGCCCTTTTGAGTTTTAAGTTTGCAGTTTATAGTTTTTAGTGGTAGGGGACGTCCTGATAAGGCGTCCCGCTGCGAGATTCAGGTATAACCTGTTCAGAAAAAGCCCGGTAACTTATGCGTAACGTACAGCATAAGTTACCGGGCTTTTCTATCCACTATCGTTTAAAATATAATCTTACTTCACGATGACGGCTATCGTTTAAAATATAATCTTACTTCACGATGACGGCCAGTACGTCGCCGGTCTTTACGTTATCGCCGGGATTGACGCGGATTTCGTGGAGCGTGCCATCAGCAGTGGCTGTGATGTCGTTCTGCATCTTCATGGCTTCCAAGACGAGGATGATGTCGCCTCGTTTGACGGCTTTGCCAGCTTCGGCTTTAAGAGCCGAAATCTTGCCCGGCATGGGGGCTTTGACCGTAATGGCGCCATCAGGGATCGGGCCGCCTACAGCGGGAGCCGGTGTAGATGCCGGTGCAGCCGGAGCCGGTGCGGGTGCCGGTGCAGATGCCTGCGGAGCCGGAGCTGCCACCGGAGTGCCGCCCATTTCTTCGACTTCTACTTCATACGCTTTGCCATTGACAGTAATCTTGAATTTTTTCATATATCTTGTCCTCCTGGATCTAAATACGTTTTCAGTTAACGACTCATGCCACCCAGGCGGGCTGCCATAGCCCAATTTTCCCGATGGCGTTTATAACCGCGCTTCTGCGGACGGATAGAGCGGATAGCTGCCGGTGAATAGCCATAGGCGGCAACAGCAGCCATGATGACGGCGACGACTTCATCCGAAAGCTCCCCTTCCGGAGTGGCCTGGTTCCCGTCTGATACGACGGTCATCGGCCGGGCCGCTACGACAGCCGGCTGACGCTGGCCGACAGGGACGACGGGGTGGGTCAGTTCCTGTTTTTCCGTTTGTGTCGATTGCGGCTGGACCGTCTTTTCAGATTTTACAGCTTCCTTCAAGTCCTGGACGGCTTCTGCCAGGTCTTTGACGCTCTGCTGGAAATCGGCGACATCCTTCATCTTATCTTCCAAGGCACGGAAGCGGGTATTATAGTACCGGCTCAGGACCAAGGTCATGGCAATCAACAGGACGATGACGGCAAATTGAATTTCTATCATACGGCAGCCTCCTTATAACGGCATGTTGCCGTGCTTCTTCGACGGCCGTTCTTCCCGTTTGCTGTAAAGCATTGCCAAGGCGCTGATGATGCGCGGCCGCGTTTCCTTCGGTTCGATGACGCAATCGATCTGGCCGTGTTCAGCAGCTTTATAAGGCGTCGAGAATTCATTGATATATTCTTGCTTCTTCTTTTCCTTTTCCGGATCGTGTTTGAAGATGATATTGGCAGCTCCATCGGGACCCATGACGGCGATTTCTGCCGACGGCCAGGCCATGACCATGTCAGCACCGAGCTGACGGCAGCACATGGCGATATAGGCCCCGCCGTATGCTTTGCGGGTGACGACAGTAATCTTGGGAACCGTCGCTTCACAATAGGCATAGAGCATCTTGGCACCATGACGGATAATTCCGCCGTATTCCTGGGTCGTCCCCGGCAGGAAGCCCGGTACATCGACGAAAGTGACGACGGGGATATTGAAGCTGTCGCAGAAGCGGATGAAACGGGCCGCTTTGTCGGACGCATTGATATCCAGGCAGCCGGCGAGGAACTTCGGCTGGTTGGCGATGATGCCAACGGTCTGTCCGTCAAAGCGGGCAAAGCAGGTGATGATGTTCAGGGCATAGTTTTCCAATACCTGGAATACGTTGCCGTCGTCGACGCAGGCTTTGATGACGTCGAGCATATCGTAAGGCATGCTGCTGTTATCGGGAATGACCGAATTGAGGCTTTCATCTTCACGGTTCGGATCATCATCGGAATCGATGACCGGCGCTTCTTCCATGTTGTTGCTGGGCAGGAAATCGAGGAGGGCCTTGATTTTTTCAATGCAGTCATCTTCATTTTCACAGGCAAAGTGAGCGACGCCGGAAATGGAGCTGTGCGTCATGGCACCGCCCAGTTCTTCGGCCGTTACTTCTTCGGCCGTGACCGACTTGATGACGGCCGGGCCCGTAAGGAACATGTCCGATGTATTCTTGACCATGAAGACGAAATCCATCAGAGCCGGGCTGTATACAGCACCGCCGGCACAGGGCCCCATGATGACGGCGATCTGCGGGATGACGCCGGATGCAGCCGTATTATTCATGAAAATGCGGCCAAACCCGGACAGGGCATCGACGCCTTCCTGGATGCGGGCACCGCCGGAATCATTGATGCCGATGACGGGAGCCCCCATCTTCAGGGCCATTTCCTGCATCTGGGCAATCTTGTGTGCATGCATTTCGCCAAGGGAACCGCCTTCGACGGTAAAATCTTCGGCGTAGGCGAAGACCAGACGGCCGCGGACCGTACCGTAGCCGGTAACGACGCCGTCGCCGGGGATTTCCTTTTCCTGCATGTTGAAATTCATGCAGCGATGATGAATGAACTGCCCCATTTCGGTGAAGCTGCCTTCATCAAATAATTTAGCCAGCCGTTCGCGGGCTGTCATCTTACCTTTTTTATGTTGCGAATCGATTCGCTTCTGACCGCCGCCCAGCTCGATTTTCGCGAGCTTTTCATGGAGCTGGTCAATCTTTTCCTGAACTGTAGCCATTCATATACCTCCAGTATCAAAGTATTTCATCAGGTCACATAACAATTAATTATATCATAGAATATTCAATTTTTATAGTCTTGCGCCTATACCGTTCAGTACTGGCCGCGGACGACTTCCACCTTCTTCCCGCAAAAGGCGATCCCGTATTTCCATACCGTCTGGATTCCCCGCCGGCGAAATTCCGTCACGTATTCCCGCTCTTCAATCTGCTGCAACGCCTCCTTGGCCTTATCAGCCATGTCCGCTTCATTGGCAGCTACCTTGAATTCCATGATGACGCCAGCCTTCTCTATCTCCCTGGGGATAATGGCCAGGTCAAAGCGGCCGTACCCGCTTTCCCGGTTCGATTCGATGATATAATCAGATGCAAATAACGCCGTCATGCCAAGGACGAAGCCGTGGTAGAAACTTTCTTTATGGGCCGTATCATACACGCTGACCAAGTCCCGAAGATACCCTCCCAACAGTTCTGAAAAGGCCTGTCCTTTGCCCGAAAGTAACTCATCGAACATGGTTTCCAGTCGGGACACAGAATAACGGCCTCGCATCTTATCCAAGATTTCAAAGCGGTAAATATCCTGAACTTCCCGATTGGGAATCACTAATTCACAGCGTATGCCGCCAATGCCCCGTCTGCGGCTGACAGCCGTCAAATAGCCTGTCGTCAGCAGCATCGTATACAGCGCATCGGTATCGTGGCCAATGTCTTCATAAATGACACCCTCCCGAATCAAGGCAGTCACTTGGCACCCCTGCAACAAAGCTAGCAAATCACCTTCTGTATCAGCTGTCACGTGGCTCAGCATTTCCCGGATGATACCATTGCCCGACGTATTGACCCAATAGTCACCAACCTCACCGTGACGGAAAAAATTGATAATCGACCAGGGATTATAAATCTCTGCCCCACCAAAGAGATAGCCGTCATACCATTTCTTCAAGTCGGGCAGCGCCTCCGCCATGGTCAGGTCTTCCGCCATCTGTGCCACTTCCTGCGGCGTAAATCCAATGACCTCCCGATAGGCAGCATCCATGACGGAACAGACATCGAGATTATTCAGATCACTGAAAATACTTTCTTTGGCGACCCGCAGGACCCCTGTCAGTACGGCAAAATCTAAGTCGCGATTGCCCTTCAGGACGCTGCCCAAAAACTGTTTCATAAAAGCAATGCACTCTGTATAAAAGCCGTGTTCCCAAGCCTGCTGAATGGGCGCATCGTATTCATCAATCAATAAAATGACCGGCTTGCCAAAATGCTGATGCATCATCTTGACCAACAGTGCCAGGGCCAGCTGCATTTCATTCTGCCCAGAAGCCTGCTGTTTCAGTGCCAGAAAGCGCCTGCGCAAGTCCGGATTGACAGACGGACTATCAGCTAAATAATCATGGTCAATGAACCAGTAGCTGATCCAGGAACTCAGGGATTGCAACATCTGCGGCCACGTGAGGTCCTTCAAATCCTTCAAGGACAAGAACAATACCGGATACTGTCCGCGATGGGCCATGTAATCCGCCCCGGCCCGGTCGATAGCCAGGCCGTCGAAGAGGTGGCGGCTCTGTACTTCTTTTTCAATAGAAAAGAAATACTCCAGCATGCTCAACGTCAAGGTCTTGCCGAACCGCCGGGGCCGCGTAATCAGCGTCACCGCACTGTGCCCGTCGATGAGCTGGCGGATAAAGTCCGTCTTATCGACGAAATAATAATGCTTGCTCCGTATATCAAAAAAATTATCGACACCGATCGGCATCTGCCACTTCATAGCCTCACCCGCTTTCTTTTATTTCATTATAACAAGAATTGCGGGAAACAAAAAGAGGAGCCATCCCATGAGGTTTTCTGCCCCATGCATGACTCCTTGAGCTCATAACTCCACAATCTTAATGTCTTTGACGTATTTCCCCTGGCTTCGCAGCCACATTTCAATGCCCTTCCCGTAGACTTCTGCTTCCAGCTGGTACGTCCCGTTATCTTCACTCAGGATTTTCGCCGTCGGCAGGCGGTCCAGGATAGCGTCGATATCGTAGCCCGTATAGGTGAACGTGACACGCTGCAGCCGACCGCCGTACATGAACTGGACGCGCTTGCGGAACTCGCCTTCCTGGAAACGCCGGTTATAGGGAATATGGAACGTCTCCTGTTCCACTTCCAGGGTCTTGATGCGATCCAGGCGGTAAATGGTCGGCGTAATGTCCCGGGCACTTTCATAAATCTTGGCAATATCCTTGTCGTCGATGAAAGCGATGAGATAAAAATAGTACTCCGAAAAGAGCAGAGCCAAGGGCTTCAGCCGGCGCTTAACGATTTTCCGGTCTTTCAGACGGCCATAAGACACGTCGACATAGCGGTGCTGCTGGATAGCCTCGCCGAGGTGCCACATCGTATCGAGGAAACTCGTCCGGTGCCGCGGTTCCACATAATGGAAAGCCTCATTGTTGACCAGCTGAGTCACCATGGCCTGATTCGACGCCGGTACACAGCAGGCAATCACCTTGTGCAACATCGCTTCCATCTCGGTCTTGACAAAAGCCCGGCTGTCGAGCAAAATCTTGCATAACGCCAAAATCTCACTGTTCGACAATTTCTGCGCCTGACCGCCTTCCATGCGATAGCCCTTATCGACATAATCATAGACAATATCACAAGGCGCTCCATCGCCAAGGGCCATGCCATTGCGGCAAAAAGCCCGGATATCCTCAATATCCCGCTGAATACTGCGCTCATTCACACCATACTGCTGGGCTGCCGCCGCCTTCTGGATCGTCCGCCCGCCCAGGAGCTGCGAATACAGGGCCAGTACCCGCGAAACCTTATCTTCCTTCAAATAAACACATCCTTTCAAGAAGGCTCCCATCATAGGGGAGCTGGCCGCCAACGGCGGTCTGAGAGGTTGCCCCGCTTTAAATCGTAATCGTCATCGTAATGGGCTGGGCCAACCCATACCACCGGGCGATGATATAAAGGACCAGCACGTATAACAGCACATTGACCATCACACAGCGGACACGATGTCGATTTTCCTGGGCCTCCTTCTTGGGGGCAAAAATACCGACGAGCAGTCCCAAAAAGCCAAGGGTAATAAAAATCAGCAGGCCCCTCGTAAGCCAATCGCCACTGTTCCATCCCGTCTCATAGACAGTTAAAAAATTGACACCAAGGCCATAAATAAACGGCCATAAAACCTGTATCAAAATATAAAATAAAGGCCGCAAAATAAACCATTTAATAAACTCATGAGCCACAGCCGTCCCCATCTTTTACGTCCTCACGCCCTTCTCAAATCTTACAGACAAACTGCTTACACGACTGTACACCACGGGTCTTCATGTTCCGCACCAGGCACTGGTTCTCAGCCAGCGGATCGTACTCCCAAAAACCGACAATCGGCGCCTTCGGCCGGATAGCCTGGTTCATCGGGTCGTACCAGTGCTTACAAAAAGCACACTTATGTGAAGCGGGATGATTCAAATTCATGAGTTCCATCGTATCTGACCTCCTTAATCCATCTCATCAGGAGATACATTGATGACTTCGACAGCTACTTCCCCATTTTCCATATGCCGGGCTTCCAGAATAAACATTTCCTTGGCCTTATTGCCAATAATCTGCGTCGAATACGCATCGAAGCCACCGCCAATCAGACCGCCGACGAGGGGAATGGCCTTCCCTAAGTTAATGGCACTCTTCGTCCCGAAACGCGACAACAAACGCATGGTAACCGTCCGATTGATGCGGTTGAAGAGCACTGCCGACAACCGTTGAATCGCCTTAGCTGTCAACGTCGTCCCCACCTTGATACCAGCCTGTTTCAATACTTCCTTGAGCTGGTTGCCGCAAAGACAGGCGATGACCAGCGTCCGCACCCGGTCGCTCTGCAAATCATAGCCGCCCATATGAGCAATGGCCGCAATCATCTGAAGCTGCATATACAGCACACTGAGGACATTGGCCGGCAAAGCCACGGGCAGCGTAATAGCGCCGCCTAAACTCGTCAGAAAGCCCGAAGCCCCGCACTTGATGACCTGATTGCGGATCAACATATCCACCTGCTTCTCCAAATCACCACCAGTCGCCATATATTCCGCCGCCAGCACCTCGGCCCCCTTCATACCGGCAATGCCGCTGAGGGCCTTATCATAAGACAATGATAAAGCTTTTCCCATAGCCGTTACATCCATAGTATCACCTTACCCTACATATAAATTCTTCCTGTACCTATATCATAGCAGATGGCGACGACAAATGCTGTCATTTTAAAAATTTATTCTACCGTAGCATCAATGGTTACTACAGGCGACTCATTTTGTCCCAAAATAAATAATTCCTTCGCTTTATTGCCAATGACTTTCGTAGAATAAGCGTCTACGCCGCCTCCGATAAGACCTCCAATGACAGGAATGGCCTTACTCAGGTTGATAGCCCCTTTCGTCCCGAATTTAGTGAGCAGGCGGAAACCGACGGCCCGGTTGATACGGACGATAAGTGCCGAAGATATTTTCTGAACAGCTCTTTCCGTCAGCTTTTTGCCAATTTGGATGCCAGCCTGCTTCAAGATTTCTTTTACTTCATTTCCGCATAAGCAGGCAATGACCAAGGTTTTAACGCGGTCATCATGCAAATCATAACCACCCATACAGGCAATAGCCGCAATCATCTGCATTTGCATATAAATCACGCTGGCCACATTGGCCGGCAAAGCAATCGGCAGGGTAATGAAACCGCCTAAGCTGGTTAAAAAGCCAGAAGTTCCACACTTAATGATCTGATTCTTTATCAAAGCATCGACTTGTGCTTCTAAATCTCCGCCATGAGCCATATAATCAGTGGCTAAATCAGCGGCGCCCTTCATGCCCGCTACGCCATTTAGGGCTTTATCATAAGAGATGTCTAAAATTTTTACCATAGCACTCGTATCCACAACCATCACTCCTCACCAAAAGTAAAAATATCTTTGCACTAAGTCTTCTTTGAAAAAATCTTCTATATGATAGTAATATTCGGCAAAATTCTTTTAAATCCTCAAAAAAAATTAAATGCTTTCAACGCCAAAAAAACAGCAGTTCAAAGAATTATTCTTTAAACTGCTGTTACATTGACATGCACTAAAACACGCCACAAACATCCACTAAATCGCACATTCCATTTTCAACCATATTTATGGGTTTCACAATAAATTCCATAATATCCTCCTTTGTATTTATTGATATTTATATAATATAATAAAAGTACCGTTTGTCACCTTTAAAAAACAATTCCACAAACATTAATCGTGTCACAGGCACCTTCAGTTTTTGCTTCTACAGGCATAACTATAAATTCCATACTCAATCATCCTCCTTTCATTGCAAAACGATTATATAATATATTATTAATTCCACCCACATCCAATAATTACGCAACCATTTTCGGTTACAACAACAGGCTTCTGAATAAATTCCATAAAGCTCCCCCCTTCTTTTGTTTAGTATGCATAAATATTAACAACAAACAATTAGTTCGTTTATACCTAAATCTATTTTTTACTGGAATAATACTTGTTAATTAAAGCATCCTCCAAATCTGTTTTCCATTTCAAACAGAATTTTTTATGTTGTAGAGATTTCAAGAGTGGACATCCACCCATACAAAGTGGCAAAACTTTACAAAAAGTACACTCTTCATCTTTAAACGGATTATGTTTCATCCAATGTGCATCATTGCGTTTTTCAACATCATCATTATGCAAACCAGTAAAAACATTGCCTATTTTATAATCGAGATTATCATAACATCTATATAAATCACCATTTGGATGAATTACAAATGAATTAACTTGACAAGCCCCTCAAAAATTTTAAATCGGCTTTGGATAAAAAGAATAATCATTCGCCTTACTAACTCCAGCTTCATCAAGTACTTTTGCAAGTTTATCTGTAACTTTAGAAAATTCATCCATGCTATATCCAACTTTAGATGCCCAACTATCATCTCCTCCTAATGGTAGTAAATGTCCAAAAGAAACTTGAAAATTCCTGAAATTCCGCTCTTTTAAATAGTGGATGAGTTTTACAACTCCACTATAATTGGTTTTATCTAGATTTATTCGGCAGTTTACTTTTATCGAATTTGATGTTAATTTTTGAATGTTATTCATTATCACATCAAAAGAACCTCCACCATTAATAAATCCTCGCCTTTTATCATGGGTTGTCCGATCACCATCTACAGTAATCTGCAGTAAGCTTATTTTTGCAGATTTTAATTTTTTTACAATTTCATTATCGACAAGTGATCCATTAGATATCATAATTGCCTTATATTGAAATCCCGACTTTTCTGCTAACTTTATAAAATAATCCGATAAATCCCAAATCGGATCTGGGTTTAGCAACGGCTCGCCACCAAACCAGCACACATCTAATTCTTTAATACCAATAGCATGACTATCCGTAAATTTTTTTATTGCAACAACTTCTTTTGACGTTAATGAAATCGCCTTTTTGTCCTCAAAACAATAAAAACATTTAAAATTACAATCATATGAAGGAAGAATTGTCAATGTCAATTTCTCTTTACTATTTCTAGCATCATTATATGCGTGCTCTAAAATCTTAATTTCATCTGCTGTTTCATCAACTAAAAAACCAGCATTATACATTTGTTGAGCTAAAGTTTCATAGCTGGAATCATTTCTTTCATTGGGATGATTTAATAACTCCATAAAAATGTTATTTACCTTAACCAAAGCACAGTTTCTAGCATTAAAAACTATTGTATCATTACCGTCTTTAATGACGTGGTTATAATAAGATGATTTGTATTTTTTCATGCAATCGCCCTTAATTTTTAATTCTATTTCATGTCCATAACAGTTTTAATGGCTTCGCAGCTCTTGCAGTCTAGCGTTTCGGTAGTTCGCAAAATACTCATCAAGAATACGGAAACATTTTCAGAATGCTATGGACAAATTTTACCAGATTCGCCATATACTTAATGCTATTTTAATAGCGAATCCGGCAGGTATTCAATGACCAAAAAGTCTTCTACTTGCACTAATTATAGCATAAAAATCCCCCCCCACAAGACATTTTATTTCCCATGGAGGGAGAATACTACGAAACAAAAATATGTTTGTTTAATTCTTTTGCATTCTAAAATATGGCATACTAATTTATTAAATATAAGCCAAACCATCTCCATCGTTTGCTCCATCACACCTTTCTCAAATTTTACAGACAATCTTATTCCAGGACTGTACGCCCCGGGTCTTCACGTTCTGCAGCAGACACTGATTCTCCTCCATCGGCTCATATTCCAAAAACCAACACTCGGCACCTTAGAATAGATGACTTAGTTCAATCATACCAAACAATAGCGACATATTCTGTCTTTTCTTAAGAAATGCCAGGAACTTTTTCTCAAAGCCCTGGCATTTATCATATACTCAACCTTCCCACATCTCAAATGCTAGTCAACTATGATTTATAAAATATTTTTGAAGCAAAAAAAGGCGTAAAGCCTATCCTTGTCGAAAATAGATATAGGAAACACTACTCGAAAGGAGCTTTACGCTATGTCTATCCTATCATCAAATCGCCTCGATGAAAACCAGATTTCTCATTCTATTTCTAACTTTCTTTCAAATTTTCAGGTAATCCGCTTATCTCGTACCTGTGGTGGCGATAAAGCCAAAGGAATTTCCGTTGAATGTCTTTTTGCCTACATCCTCAGCAATGTCTTCCGTGCTTCCAGTTTCTATATGCAGCAACGAGATTCCAAATGGCAGAAACGTTTCTCCAAGAATACGTATTATCGCTTCCTGGATAATCCACATGTGAACTGGTTGCATTTCACGACACGGCTGCGGCAAGAATCATTCAAAAGTTCTTGATGCCGCTGACTTCTGAGAATCGGAAGGCCTGCTTCGTCATTGATGATTCCCTCTATGAACGTGCAGGATACAAACGTACGGAACTGGCAGCCCGCGTCTTTGACCACGTTTCCATGCGCTACAAGAAAGGATTTCGCCTATTGACACTGGGGTGGACCGATGGGGAACCTCCCTGCCCATCAACTCAGTCCTTCTTTCTTCGTCAAAGGATAAGAACATCCTTGGCAAGAAACCTTCCTTCGACCATCGGACACTCTCGCACAATCGACAAGAGATGACCAAGGAAAAAGGGACTACGGTCATGATTCGCCTACTTAAGGAAGCGCTTGGTGAAGGGATTTCTGCCAAGTATGTCCTCTTCGACAGCTGGTTCTCTAACCCGAGGCAGCTACTCGATATCCTGGGTCTTAAACTCCATGCAATTGCCATGATCAAGCGGAGTGCTAAGTGCTATTACGAATTTGAGGGAAAGCGCATGACGGTCAAGCAGATTTTTGCAGCCTGCAAGAAGCGCCGCGGCCGTTCCAAATACCTGCTGTCCGTCCCCGTGAAAATCCACGTGAAGCAAGAAGACGTCAGCGAAGAAACAGCGGCGGCCAAAATTGTTTGTGTGCGTAACCGACATAACCGTAAAGACTGGATTGCCCTCATCAGCACCGATGTGAACCTTAGCGAAGAAGAAATCATCCGTCTCTATGGGCGACGGTGGGATATTGAAGTGTTTTTCAAGACTTGCAAGAGTTACCTGCACTTGCGCAGTTACTATGGTCTCTCTTATGATGCGCTGACGGCGCATGTGGCTTTCGTTTTCACACGCTGCATGCTGCTTTCCGTGGCGAAAAGGAACGACGAAGATAATGCGCACTCTGGGTGAGCTTTTCTATATGATGGTTGAAGAGATGGCTGATGTGACCTTCCATAAATCGATGCTGATTTTACAGGAAGCCATGCGAGCCAGCGTCAAAACTATCTTTCATGCTACAGAGAAACAAATCCAAGCCGTTCTTGCAGACTTCGTGAACCGGCTCCCGCAATATATGCGTGATGCCCTGCAAGTGTCTACGGTATGAATATATTTTCTACCAAATGGCTTGCAAACAAGGGCAATGACTGTGTTTTTCATGTGGGAAGTTTGAGTTAAAATCTTCTACCTTCGAATCTTGGAACTCTACAAGAAATGGAATTCACATAGCCTAGCTAATTTGGCGGTAATCCGAAACCAGCTGCTCATTGATGAACAGCTTGGCCCTCTGATGGAAAAATACAACAAAGATTTCTAAAAAAAATCACACAAAATTCTTGACATCCCTTTTATAGGAGGTAAAAATGAACAAAACAGATTTAAAAAACGATTTTCTTAAAGAATTAGATGGCTACTTTATGCAATTATCTTATCTTCAGGACCTTGACATGGTAGATGAAGATATCCTAAGACATAACAAAGAAATGGAACGTGCTCCAAAGTTTACACTAATTATTGAATGTGCTTTAATGAACGATTATATGACAACATTTATGCGATTATATGATAAAGGAAAAAATAAAAATACAAAAACAATAAAAAACTTAATAAAAAAAACATATTGTAATATCCATTTATTTCCCAACTCAAAGCATGATTGTATCAAAAAAAAATTAAGTGAATTTGAAAATACTATAAATACTGATACAACCATTAGTAATGCTATCAAAGTACTCGAAATGAGAAGAGATAAAATATTAGCTCATAATGACTCCAAGTATTTTGGGATTAAACAAAAAAATGACATGTCTCATCTCCCCATGCATCAGTTATGGGAATTATTTTCTTTCACAGAAAAAGTAGTGTTATATATTTATTCACTTTTATCAGACAATACGACTAAACCGCTTCGATATAAACCTCAATATAATAAAGATTTAAGTAATTTATTTAAATAGTTTATCATCAGCAGTTTACAACTTTTTGGACAAATAAATATCGCGTAACCACACTTTGAAGTATAATG
>ERZ1023853.116-NODE-116-length-20149-cov-11.373246_pt1 | contig 20149 bp, 10 predicted proteins | sample MGYA00380386_ERZ1023853 | MGnify/ENA primary metagenome ERZ1023853 (study PRJEB33179, sample SAMN07449009) | human gut metagenome | biome: Human-gut; feature: Human associated habitat; material: Faeces | host: Homo sapiens | place: India: Bhopal | collected...
ATTTTAGTGAAAAATGGTGATAAATCGTTAAATTATTGTATTTATAACATCATGTTACTATTATATCTCTATTTGTCCGTTTACGTATGTTATATTCTATGTAATTTTGCATGTACAATACTAATTTGAATAAACCTATAACAATAAAAACACATGAACATCTCTTTAAGAAATTCGCTTGCTGCCCTGCTTCTCATGGCAGCCTCAACGGGTGCGCTTGCCGAGCAGAACAAGGTGGTGTCGCCCGACGGACGACTGGTGGTGAACGTGGAAGACCGCGACGGACGCCTCTATTATGACGTCAGCTACGACGGCAAGCAGATGATGCAGCCCTCACAGTTGGGCGTCGTTGCCAACATCGGCGACTTCAGCCAGAAGCTTGTCTATCGCTCTGTCAGCAACCATGAGGTGAAGGACGACTACAGCTTACGCAACGCAAAGGCCTCCACCATCCACTATCGCGCCAACCAGATGAGCGTGGTGTACGAGAACGAGAAGAAGCTGCCCATTACCGTAACGTTCAACGTGTCGGACAACGACGTGGCTTTCCGCTATGAGTTCGGCGAGGTGAACGAACGCACGCATATCATCATCGACGAGGAGAAGACAGCCTTCCGCCTCCCTTCACAGACCACGACGTTCCTCTCTCCGCAGTCAGACCCGATGATAGGATGGAAACGATCAAAGCCAAGCTACGAGGAGGAGTATACGCCGGACGCTCCGATGACAGCCAAGTCGAAGTATGGCAAGGGCTATACCTTCCCCTGCCTCTTCCATGTGGGACAGGACGGATGGGTGCTGGTGAGCGAGACGGGCACGCACGGCAATTATCCCGGCTGCCGACTCTCTGACTATAACACCGAAGAGGGATATAAGTTGGAGTTCCCGATGGAGGGCGAATGCGACGGACGCGGAGCAAAGAATGCCGCCTTCCCCATTCCCGGCGCAACGCCCTGGCGAACCATCACCGTAGGATCAACGCTCAAGCCAATCGTGGAGACCACCGTCAGCTTTGACGTGGTGAAGCCCATGTACGAGGCTTCAGAGCAGTACAAGCCGGGCCGATATGTATGGAGCTGGCTTATCTGGCAGGACAATTCAGCCAACTATGACGACCAGAAGCAGATGATTGACCTCGCTGCAACGATGGGATACGAGTATGTGCTGGTGGACGGATTATGGGACCAGCAGACAGGACGTGAGCGCATTGCCGAACTGAGCCGTTACGCACAGCAGAAGGGCGTGAGCCTCATGCTTTGGTATAACAGCAACGGAACAGCCAACGAGGCTCCGCAGACTCCGCGCAACTGCATGAACACGGTCATCGCACGCAAGAAGGAGATGAAGTGGATGAAGTCTATCAGCGTTAAGGGCATCAAGGTGGACTTCTTCGGAGGCGACAAGCAGCACGTCATGCAGCTTTACGAGGACATCCTCAGCGACGCCAACGACTACGGCATACAAGTGATTTTCCACGGCTGTACGCTGCCGAGAGGCTGGGAGCGCATGTTCCCCAACTACGTGTCGAGCGAGGCTGTGCTTGCGTCTGAGAACACATTCTTCCAGGAGCATCACGCCAAGCAGGAAGGCTTCGAGCTGACCATGCACCCGTTCTGCCGCAACACCGTAGCAGCAATGGACTGGGGTGGCACCATCATGAACCGCTACATGTCGCGCGACAACAAGAGCCGTCACCGCCGTTACACGTCAGACGTGTTCGAGATGGCTGCCGCCATCGTCAATCAGGCAAGCATCCAGTGCATCGCCATGTATCCGAACAACCTTTCGGAACTGCCTCAGCACGAGATAAGTTTCCTCCGTGGCGTTCCGACGCAGTGGGACGAGACCCGCTTCATCGACGGCTATCCCGGCAAGTACGTCGTTCTGGCACGCCGTCACGGCGACAAGTGGTACGTGGCTGCCCTCAACGGCACCAACAAGCCCCTCTCCCTCAATCTCTCATTGCCGATGCTCGCCGGCTCCGAAGTGTCATACTATTACGAGACCGCCGACAAGAAGAGCTTCTGACCCAAGTCTGCCGTTAAGAAGACAAAGGTAGGCAAGGACGGAAAGATGAAGATAACGATGCAGCCAATGGGCGGAAGCATCGTATGCGAATAATAAAAGCCTTTTATTTGTGCACAGCACGCGCCCATAAATGGGATAAAACCTTACCAATTAGACGACATCTCCTCAAGGTTCTTCTCCACGTCCTCCTTACCTATAGTAAAGACATGGTTGAGGATGCCGAAGGAGATGGTCTTTACCTCGCCCTTATAATTGATTTCGCCGTTACTGAAGATCAAGTAGTTGTTCACTTTCAGACGTGATTCCAACACTTCACCGATAATCTTGGAGACATACATCGAGCCAAGAAAGCCAAGCGGATTTTCATTCTCGCCATTGTCTATCTTCTCATTCACCACTATGGATACCTTATAAGTGATGGCCTCGCTATGCGCCTCCTTGTCAGGGCATGTAAAGGCAAGAACGAAGAAAGCGACAGCCGAGCATAAAGCCAGAATAATATTCTTTTTCATACAGATGGTTTTTAGTTTTCTGCAAACTTACAAAAAAAGCAGGAAAAAGAGATTACATGGCTATTTATTTTGCTAAGGCTTTATAAAAAATGTCTTCATGTCTTCTTGTCTAAAAAAATCAAACAAGCCCTATTCTCTTACAAAACCGCTACTATTGCTGACACAAAACAATTTGTTCGGTCTCTCACTTCGTTCGATATGAGCATTCATATCGTTCGATGTAAGCATTCACTTCGTTCGATATAAACATTCATATCGTTCGATGTGAGGTGACTAAAGTGGCGGTTTCGGATAACAAGCGCAATTATATTATGTTTCTTATGCGTTTTTCTCACGATTAAAGTCAATAATCAACAAGGCAAACTTAGGAGGCTATGGCGTCCCGCCTTAGCCACGCACCCAAGAAAAGTTGATAGAGTAAGAGAAGATTGGTGTTCTGCTATGGGAGGCTGCGGGGCTATGGCGAGACGCCATAGCCTCCTATATTTGCACTGTCTACTGTAATTCAAACTGAACAATTCAAAATCGCAGGCGAAGCCGAGAATAATTCACCGCTCGGCTTTGCCGCTTGCCTAAGCAAGAACTCAAAATTCCTAACTCAAAATTCGGATGGCAGTTGCCAGCCGCTATTGTGTTTTTCTTTGTTTTTCCGCTTATGGGCGCGTGCTGTGGAGTCAGGTTTTTGTTAAAGCCCTGCCTACCACAGCAGACAGTCTCAACGATGTTTAATACACATAAACCTTATACTCCTTTACGCTGCCGGGAGCACCTTGCTCCATGCGCGGCAGATATTCCAGAGCCTTTACGGTCTGCTCCGTGCCTAAGTCGATGACGAGGAGGTGGGGAGAGGCGGCTTCGCGCTCCGTCTGCCAGTAAGTCGACTCCTGGAGGTCGAACGCCTTGTCGCCAGTGTGATTGCCTTGGAGGTTCTCCGAGTCGGCGTACTTGACGTCCCAACCGTCACGTGAGAGACGCTTGCCGTCGGCACCCTGAAGGTAAAGCTCGGCTATGGCTACGGGCTTGCCGTCATGTGTGGAAGGACATTCTATGGCTACGTAGCGACCGGTGGCTGCATTGCTGAAGCCGATGGTCTGCCATCCGTTGCCCGGCTTCGTCTCGCCCTTGGCAATGGGAGTGGCTGAGTTGAGGTCGGGCTTGTCGCCGATGTTGTTGTGCTTGGCCGACTTCTCGAGCTGCAGCTTGTCGAGCTCGGGCTTGTTCTGTCCCCAAACCACGGGCTGCTTCGGACCCACAACGTCGAGCACCACAATCTCGTTTTCGCCCTTCTTCAGCCAGCAGCCGGGACAATAGAGCGTCTGCTGCGGACCGATGCTCCAGAAACGTCCGAGCGCATGTCCGTTGACATACACCTGTCCCTTGCCCCATGTCTCCATGTTGAGGAACGTGTCGCCCGTCTTCTTCAGATTGAACGTAGCCTTGTAATAGCCTATCGCGGACGGCGTATTCGAGGCGAGAGCCACGTCGTTGCGCGGAGTGGTCATGGCGCGGCGGGCTGTCTGATAGTCGTCAGCGATGCGGCGCATGCGCCAGTCCTTGAGGTTCCATGTAAGCTCGTCGCCGTCAACGTCAGCCGTGAGCGTCACGTCGCCCACCAGTCCCTTGAAGTCCTTGATGGCACGACCGAAATTTATTCTGCCCATTCCCTCCACGAGCAGCGTCAGCACGTCGCCCTTCTTGGTGGCTGGCAGAGGCAGCGAACGCTCGTTCTTCACACGGTCTATCTTGCCGACATACTTGCCGCCGACGAACACCTGTACGAAGTCGTGACCGTCAATGTGGAGCATCAAGCCTTCTGAGATTTCGGGCAACTCCGTGTTGTATATCATCGAACCGTAGCCCATGTTCATCTCCTCGAATGTCTGGACGTCGCGACTCTCAGCCGTGCTGTCCACACCCATATAGATGGGAGCCACGTTCTTAAGCGTCATCTTCGGTATGCTGATGATGCCAGCCACCTTACCGGGAACGGCAGGCAACTTGCCGTCAGCATATTTCTGGAGAGTCTTGCGCAAGAGCCAGTACTTCTCCGTCGGAGCGCCATACTCATTGATGGGCGCGTCATAGTCGTAAGACGTTACGTCGGGGGCGAATCCTGGCGAGTTGGCACCAGCCCAATGACCGAACGACGTGCCGCCGTGAGTCATGTAGAGCGAGAAGGAAATGCCCTTTGAGAGCATCTCGTCAATGCCGTCCACCATGTCCTTGGCAGGACGTGTCTCGTGACGTGCTCCCCACTTGTCGAACCATCCGCTCCAGAACTCGGAACACATCAACGGTGCGTTGGGACGAAGCTCGCGCAGACGGCGGAACTGGTCGTCGATGTTGGCACCTGTTCCGAAGTTCATCGTCCATGTAAGGTCGTCCAGTCCGTTCTTCTCGAAGTTGGAGTTCCAGTCGCACTGGAAGAGCGTGGTCTTGGCGTCGGACGTGTCCCAGTACTTGCGAAGCGTGTCGCGGATGTCGGAGACGTAAGCCTTGTCCTCGCCGTAGCTGCCATACTCGTTCTCCACTTGCACCATGATGATAGGTCCGCCACGCTGGATGGTAAGCGGAGCCAGCTGCTCTGCCACCTTCTTCTCGAAGCGATCGACGCAGGACATGAAGTAAGGATCCTGCTCGCGCAGACGGATGTCCTTCTTCTTGAGCAGCCACCAAGGCAGACCGCCCATCTCCCACTCCGCACAAACGTATGGACCGGGGCGCACGATGACGTACATGCCGTTCTTCTTGGCAAGGCGGCAGAACTCTGCTACGTCGTTCTGACCTGAGAAGTCGAAGACGCCTTCGCGCTGTTCGTGGATGTTCCAGAATATGTAGATGCAGATGGTGTTCATGCCGAGCGCCTTGCACATCTTGATGCGATGCTCCCAATACTGGCGCGGGATGCGCGGATAATGTATCTCTGCCGCCTTCACCACGAACGGCTTGCCGTTAAGCAGGAAGGTCTTGTCGCCCGTAGCGAACGTGTTCTGACTCGTTGTCTGTGGAGCCGCAGCCAACGGCACGGCAGCAAACCCGCTTGCCGTCAGCGACGACATAAGAGCCAGACTCAAGAATATCTTGGATGTCGGTTTCATTCTTTCTATGTACTAATTTTATTTAGATGCAGAATAATCTGCAATAATGCATATCATAACTCTAAACTTTCAAATCTAAACACTCAACTTGTCTTACTCCTCCACAAGCGTGGTAACACTGCGCGGAGCCAGATTTGTGGTTCCGTCCGTTGTGCCTATCGGAGCCAGACTCTCTGCCGAGACGTCGCTCGTACGATACATACGCCATGTCTTTGCGCTGACACCTTCCACGTTGAAGCAGACGGGCTTTACGTCTTCCGAATAGTTGATGGCCACAATAGCCCACTTGCCGTCGCTGTTGCGGTAAGCGGAGCACATCACTCCCTTCGGATCATTGAATCCCTCGGTTATCTCCTTGCCGTCCTCAGAGACGGTGCGGATGTCGAAACGCTGTGCGCCGGGACGCACGAAGCGGCTGTAATTGCCGAGCGTCCAGAGCAGCTTCGAGTCGACAGCATATCCCGTCTTCCATCCGTCGTTGCTGTAGATGCGCAGCAGTCCGTCGCGATAGTCGCCACCTGCGGCACGCCACCAGCTCCAGCTCTCGGCATTGGCGTAGCAGAGGTCGTGGTGGATGACACGTGCCACGTAGAGTGCGGTCTTCATCGAGAAGTCGTAACCGCCTCCTCCGCCAATCTCCTCGTCGTTGCCCATGATGCAGATTTCGGTCTGCCAGAACTTGATGTTCTGCTTCTTGCAAGCCTCACGCACCTGCATACGGCACTCACGCATATAGTCGATGGGAGTGTTGGTCCAGTAGCTGTGTCCGCCGATGAGCGGCATCATGTGCTTCACGTTGCCCACGTATGTCTGCGTGCTGTCCTTCGAGAAGAGCGCCTTTATCTCATTGCCACGCTGCCAGTCAGCCACGTGTGTGCCGAGCATGCAGCGATAGTCGCTCGATTCGTTGACGAGAATCTCCGTATTGAGCTTCTGCTTCGACAGCGCCTTGCCCAGTTCGCGAGCCACATGCGCCACTTCGCGGTTGGTGGCAGGCGATCCTTCCTGCTTCGGACCGAGCCAGTTCCAGTGACCGTCCGGTTCGTTGCACGGACTGATATAGTCGATATGTACGCCGTCGTGCTCCTCAATACCCTTTACGGACGTAGCCATGAAACGTGCGAAATCGTCGTAACAGTCATCCTTCAGGTTTATGGTGCCGCCGCGACCGGTGTTGGTGGCAAGCCCGTTCTTCGTGAAATATACGGGAGCAGAATTGCAGAAAGCCAACATGTAAGGTACGCCACGCTCCTTTGCAAGCTTGAGGAAGCGTCGCTGACCTTCCTGCTTGGTCCAGTCGTAGGTGCCGTCAGCACGGAGGAAACATTCGGTTCGGGTGGCGGGATTTATCTGAGCCTTGTCGCCTTGCTCCGCACTACCCGCGCCAAGATTAAATCGCCATATAGACAGACCGATGCCTTTCGGCTTGCCCTGCTCGTCGTTTTCGGAGGAGAAGAGCCAGTCTGCCACCTGACGCTGCTGCTGTTCGGGCCATAGACCGATGAACTGCATGCTCCATGCATCGCTCGCACCGAAGTGCTGGATGTGCTGTTCTGGCGATGACGGAAGCACCATATAACGTGTTTGGGCTGATATTCCTGCGGATGCGGAGAGCATCACGGCAAGGGAAAGAGCCTTGAAAATTCTGTTTGCCATATCCTGATTTGAGTTGTTTTATTTTTATTTCACAGCAATCTTGCTGCCCTTCCATACGTACACTCCGCTTGGAAGTCCGGCGAGCGACGTAGCCTGCGCCTTCACCATCTTGCCGTCGAGAGAGTAGACGTTGGTGTCCTGTGTGCTTGCCGCATTGTCCGTGCGTACGCCATTGATGGCTGTGACGGGAGAGTCAAAGTCGATGACGAAGGTGCTGACGCTCTTCTTCGGAATCATGATGCGCTGTTCGAGCGTATAGGTCCCGGCTATGTGCTTGAGGTTTTCTGTTTCGGAGGTGCGATAGAGGTTTATCTGCTTGGCGGCAGACTGACCGTCCACATTGAGCATAACGCCTGTGGCAGAACCCATATTGACGTATACGGCTACTATGCGCTTGCCGTCCGGCGATACGTATGCCGAACCCATGAGCTTGTTGAGGCTCTCAGACTGATTGGTGGTGTGGCTGATGCGGCGATATCCCGGACGTATGAAGCGGCTGTAATTGCCAAGCACCCAGAGGTTGGCGTTGTCCGTGACGGTTCCGCCTGTGGCGATGTCGCCGTAGCTCTCGTTGCCTGTGTCGCCCTTAGTGTTGAGACGGAGCAGATAAAAGCGGTTTTTCTGTCCCCACTTCTCCTGTGCGAACGTAGTCCAATAGCTCCACGAAGCCATATTGCCGAAGGTAAGGTCGCAATGTATAAGCTTACCCATATACAAGGCGATGTCCATGTATGAGGCATCGTCATAACTTGCGGGGAATCCTGCCGAGGTGGACGGCTCCTTGTCGAGCATGCTCCATTCGGTCTGATAAACGTCCACATCGTAATGTGCCGCTTTCTCAGCCACCGCCTTGCGGATGTCCTGCAGGTCCTCGTTGGTGGAGAAGGTCCAGTAGCTGTGTCCTGCCACCGCACGCTGAAGATGCTTCAGGTCGCCGATGTAGGTGTCGGTATTGGCAGGATTGAAGAAAGCCTCTATCTGATTGTTGGCACGCTTCTCCGTGCCGTCCTTATAGAGAGCCTTCCACTGGCACGCCTCGGGCAGAAGAATCTTTGAGGCGATGCCCTGCTTCGTTATGGAAGCGTCAATCTCACGCGCCAGACGGCTGATGCACTCGTTGGTCCAGGGCGAACCTTCCTGACCGTTGGTCCAGTCATACTGCGGTTCGTTTACGGGTGAGATAAGTGTTATGTTGTAGCCTTCGTCGATGAAGTGCTTTGTTGTAGTCGTAAGGAAAGAGGCGAAGTCGCCATAATGGTTGTCATTGAGATTGCAACCTTTTTCTCCGGCATTGGCGCAAGCCTTGCCGTTCTTTGTGAATTGCACTGGGGCAGAATTGCAGAAAAGCAGGTAATGGTCTACGCCATACTTCTTTGCCTGCTGCATGAAATATTGCTGACCGGCGGATTTGGTCCAGTCGTACGTTCCTTTCGCGTCGAGGTAGCAATAGCCTCGGCGTGTGATGTCGTCTATTCCGCTGCCATCGCCCTGCTCTGCCGATCCTGCACCAAGATTGATGCGCCATATGGACAGTCCGATGCCTTCGGGATTGCCGTTGCTGTCGAACTCGCGGCTGAAAAGCCAGCGTGCCGACTTTTCCTTCTCCGCATCGCTGTAGCACTTGCCTACGAAGTCGGCTGTCCAGCAGTCGCTTGCGCCGAAGTCCTGAATGGTCTGATATGTGGTGTTGGGGGTGAGCGTCACTTTATAGGTGGACTGGGCTGAGGTGCTGGCTGAGAATGCCAATAAAGAGGTGATGGAGAGAAGAAGACATTTGTTCATAGTAAATTTATTGTAAATTGAGAGTTGAATGAAAGTTGAGAGTTGAATGAAAGTTGAGAGTTGAATGAAAGTTGAGAGTTGAGAATTGAAAGTTGAGAGTTCTTGCTAAGGCAAGCGGCAAAGCCGAGCGATGATTACCGTCTATGCTATATTATTATATATATTATTAGCAGCAATTACATATCATAACTCTCAACTTTCAACCCTCAACCCTCAACTCTCAAATATATCAATTATATCCCGGATTCTGCTTGATTGATCCGTTAGACATTGTTATTTCTGAGTTAGGGATGGCGAAGAGCAGGTCGCGAGGAGCCTGGAAGTTGATGCCCTCGTTGCTGTTCTCAATCTGGTTGGTGGTCTCGTACGGGTCTGTGGAAGTCTCCATGTTGTACTTAACGAACGAGCCGTTAGGACCGAAGACGTGCTCCATCATTGTCTTGCCGTCGTCCATCTTCCAGCGACGGAGGTCGTCAAGGCGTGTGCCCTCAAGGGCGAGCTCCAGACGGCGCTCTGCACGGATGGCATCGCGAAGCTCCTTACCAGTGGTTGTCACGGCAGAGAGATGAACACGACCGCGAACCTCATTCAATGCCCACTGTGCCTCGCTGTCATGGCCAAGCTGGTTCTCCACCTCAGCATACATCAGCAGCACCTCTGCATAGCGGAGCAAGCGGATGTTGAGAGGGTTGTGAGCGGCGTCGTACGGACTTGGACGCTTGCCCACGGGGATGAAGAGCTTCATGTTGCAACGTCCTGACTTGTGCTTGCTTGCCGAAACGACGTAAGGATTGTCCTCGTTCCATGTCGGGTCGCCCGGCACGTCGGTCTGACCGTCGTGGAGGATGGTGTACTTAAGACGAATCTCATCGCCCTGTGCCTTGAATGCGTTCTCAAGGTCGCTGGTGGGCTGTCCCCATGCCCAACCTGTATCGTCACGCGAACCTACCACTACAGAGTAGCGCTCGCCAAGACCGTACTGTGTGTCGTCGAGTGTCTGAATCTCGAAGAGGCTCTCGTCGTTGTTGTTATAGTCGATGTTCCATACCTTGCTGAAGTCGTCCATGAGCTTATACTCCGGTGTCTGACCAGCGAAAGAGCCACGGCAGCAAAGCTCCTGCAGCACCTTCTCTGCCTCCTCGTAGTTGCCCGAGTAGAGGTAAGCCTTGGCAAGGAAGCCCAAGGCAGCGCCACGTGTGGCATGACCTACGTCCTTAGGATCCTGCTCCGAACGTGAAGGAAGGTCGACAGCTGCCTCCTTAAAGTCCTTCACAATCTGTGCGTATGTATCCTCCTTAGACGCACGCTCTACGCCCTGCACCTCTGAAGGCATCTTCAGCGACAGCATGATGGGCACACCGCCGAAGTTCTTAACAAGGTCGAGATAATAGAAACCGCGCAGGAACTTGGCCTCAGCGACAAGACGCTTCTGCACCTTCTCGTCATTAAACTTAATCTGCGGAATCTTTTCGATGGCGATGTTACACTGTGTGATGCCCTTATAGCGATACTGCCAGAAGTTCTGGCAGGCATTGCCAAGATCGATGGTGTTGCCAGTGAACATACAAGCCACGCGATATTCGCCCGGATCCTGTGTGGTGTTGCCCATCCAGCAGTCGTCGGTGGTGATGTTGCAGAGGTTATAGAACTTGTAGATCTGCCACCAGTCGCGACCGTCGAGGAAGTTGTAGCAGCCGGTTATCTGCTTGGCACACTCCTCTTCGGTGGTGAAATAGTTGGTCATGTCCTGCTGACCACGGATTGGTTCGTCAAGGAAATCCGAGCATGAGGTCAAGCCCATTGAGAGAGCCGACATCAATGTCAAACCAATGATATATTTTTTCATAATCTATATGCTTGTTTTATTGTTATTACACATTATATATATAATAGTCTTAGAAGCTCATGTTCACACCGAAGAGGAAGGTGCGCGGGTTAGGATAGCCGCTGTAGTCGATACCTGCCTCTGTCACGCTCTTACCCATTGAGGCTGTCTCCGGGTCGGCTCCTGAGTAGCCGGTGATGGTGAAGAGATTCTGTGCCGAGAACGACAGACGAAGGTTGAGCTTGTTACTGAACCACTCCTTAGGCAGTGTGTAGCCAATCTGGAGGAGCTTGCAGCGGAAGTAAGAACCGTCCTCTACGAAGAAGTCGCTTACGCGCTTGTAGTTCATGTTAGAGTCGTTGGCAGAAAGACGGGGGAATTCTGCTCCCTTGTTGTCCGCACGCCATGTCTTGTCGTATGTGCCGGCATATACATTCTGACCGCCTGTACCTGCATAACGACCTCTGTTGAGGTTGTAGATGTCGTTGCCGAATGTGCCGTAGAAGTTGGCCACGAAGTCGAAGCCCTTGTAAGCGGCATTGAGGTTTACGCCCATCATGAGGTCAGGGAACGGATTACCGATGTTGGTTTTGTCGTTCGAGTCGATCACGCCGTCGTGGTTGCGGTCGACGAAGCGGAGGTCGCCGGGCTGTGCATTGGGCTGAAGAGCCGTGCCGTGCTCGTCGGTGTACGACTTCACCTCTGTCTCGTTCTGGAATATTCCGTCAGTCTGATAACCGTAGAACTGGCTGAGCGATTCGCCAGCAGCGTTGCGTACAATCCAGTCGCCAGAGAAACCGCCGGTCCAGATGTAGTCGCCGTTAAGCTTGACGGCCTTGTTTCGCACCTGCGAGAGGTTTACGCCGATGCCGTAAGTGAAGTCTGAGACGTGGTCGTTCCAGTTAATGCCGAGTTCCCATCCGGTGGCCTTCATCTCACCTACGTTCTCCCACATCTGTCCGTTCCACATCGGATAACCGAGCACGAGGAGGTTGTCCTTCTTCATGAGCATGTCGTGAGAGGTCTTGTGGAAGTAGTCGGCTGTGACCTTCAAGCGGCTCTGAAGCAGAACAAGGTCGAGACCTACGTTCCAGTCCTCCACGGTCTCCCACTTAAGGCTGGAGTTGCCGATGCCTGAGACAGTAGAACCGATGTCGCGGATAGGTGTCTGTCCGAATACGTAGTCCGTAGTACCGATGGAGCTGAGATAAGCCGAATTGTCAATGTTCTGGTTACCTACCTTACCCCAACCTGCACGTATCTTGATGTCGTCGAAGACCTTCTGGTTCTTCATAAACTCCTCACCGGTAAGACGCCATGCAGCAGAAACAGAGGGGAATGTAGCCCACTTGTTGTCCTTCGAGAACTTTGACGAACCGTCCACACGGACCGTAGCTGTGAGGTAATACTTCTCATCGTAGTTATACATCACACGACCGAGGTAAGAGATGAGCGATGTGAAGGTGTCAGTACCAGTGGCAGCCGGATTCTTTGTTCCTGAGCTCGGATAGCGCAGCGAGGGGTCGTTGTTGGGGATGTTCTCCGAGTAAGCCTCTGCCCAGTAGTCCTGGAAGCGCTCCATGGTGTAACCGCCCATGAGGTTGACGTTGTGCTTCTTTGCGAAGGTGTTCATGTAGTTGACGGTGTTGGTCCAGTTCCAGTCCACCCAGTTCTCCATCTTACGCTTGGCGTTGTTGTTGTCGTTCTTCTCAAGGTTGTCGATGAAGAAGTCCACGTTGAACGTATCTGTACGGCGGAAGCGGGCGTTCATGCCGAACTGTGAACGAACGGTCAGTCCCTTAATCGGCGTAAGGCTGATGAACGGTGTGGCGAGCAAGCCGTATTCGCTTGCGCCAGAGTCCATACGATACATCTTAGCCACCGGGTTATGCTCCTCGTTGTTGTGCGAACGGGCATAATTGTTATAGGGATTGCTGGTCCACTCGCTCTTGTCAAGCATCACCGGAGTGGTGGGGTCCATAGATATGATGCCACCGATAAGGTCGGGCGTGTCGTCCCACTGCTCGTAACGCGGAGTGAAGTCGATACCTGCCTTTACTATCTTATTGAAGTTATACTCTGTGGAGAAGCGTGCAGAGAGCTTCTGCCACTGTCCCACCTTGTACTGAGAGTCCTGCTTGTAGTAGCCGATGCTACCCGAATATATCAGCTTGTCCGTACCGCCGGAGAACGAGAGGTCGTAGTTCTGCTGTACAGCCACGTCGTTAAAGCACTCCTTCCACCAGTCTGTATAAACCTCGTCCGTGCCCTTGAACGGCGATACATTGCCGTCGTTAACGTAGCGTGCGTCAAACACTTTCTTGTATTCCTTCGAGTCTGCCATCTTCTGCTTGGCAAGAGTCTGAAGACCTACGGTGGCAGAAGCGTTGAACTTAGCCTCGCCCTTCTTGCCCTTCTTAGTGGTGATGAGCACCACGCCGTTGGAAGCTCGCGTACCGTAGATGGCTGATGCCGATGCGTCCTTGAGCACCTGCATGCTCTCGATGTCGTTCTGATTGAGGAAGTTGATGTTGTTGCCTACGGGCATTCCGTCAACAACGTAGAGCGGATCTGATCCGTTAACGGTGGTGACACCGCGGATGATGACGCGCGGAGAAGCACCCGGACCACCTGCTGTGCTCACCTGCACACCGTTGACCTGACCCTGAAGGGCTGTCATTACGTTACCCGTAGAGAGCTTGTCCAGCTTGTCGCCCTTGATGGCTGAGATGGAGCTGGTGAGGTCGCTCTTCTTTACCTGACCGTAACCAATGACCACCACCTCATTGAGGTCGTTGGCATTGTCCTTCATCACTACGTTAACCAGTGTGCGGTTGGCAACCTTCACCTCCTGCTTAGCCATACCAACGTAGGTTACTACGAGTGTGGCGTTCTTGTCTGCGTCAATGGTATAGTTGCCGTCGATGTCGGTTACGGCACCTTTCTCCGAGCCTTTCACCTTAACATACGCACCGATAACGGGTTCGTTCTTGTCGTCCACCACCTGACCTGTCACCTTCACTGTCTGTGCATTGGCTGCAATCACAAGAGAAGAGGCCATGGCAGCTACCATATATCTTTTGTTCATCTTATTGTTGAGTTTAGGATTTTAATAATAGGGTATTTATTTCACGAGTGTAATACGAGAGCGCAGCAGGCTGTAGTCGAACTCCATGAGGTAGGTGCCAGAGGTCTTCACCTCCACTTCCTTCATGTTTTCGCCGCCGTTGAGCACGTTCTTCTCGTTGCCTTCCGAACCGTCAAAGCGCCAGTAAGGCTCCGGCCACCAGCCCCACCAGTGTGTGGCGCTAATCGTGAAGCTGACCTTGTCGCCTGCTCTGAGCTTCATCTCACGATAGAGGCGGTAGGGATTCTTCTTGTCCTGATTGAGGATAAAGGCATTGTCGTTCTGATTGGTTGTCCATGACGGAGTGTCAGGCAGACCCGAACCTGCAAGACAGATCATGAACGGCTGTGCACCAGCTCCGTCGTTATAGTCCTTAGTCTGCGATCCGTCCACTACGAGCTTGGCTGTAGCTGGTGTGTATTCCTGAACGTCGTAGTCGCCGGTAACGGTGTTGAACGTAATCTCGTAGTAGCCGACCTTGTCGAGAACGATAGGCTTAGCCTCGCTCGGGCTGCTCGTAAGCAGACCGGTGCTCTCGTCCACGCCGAAGCAGATAGGCTCAAAGTCGGTGGGCTGCGGAACGAAGCGTACGCCGGTGCCAGCCTTCTTATTATAGTAGAGCGCCTTATACTTATACTCGCCTACGTGGTCGATAAGCATCGGCACACCGTAAAGGTCGCTGGTAAGCTCGGCAGCAGTCTCGACATCTGCAAGATACATCTTCTTGAAGTCGGGCAGCTCGCTTACGTTGATGACGCTGTTGGTCTCTGTCTTGTTGCCAAGCGCGTCATACACTCTGACGGTCATCATATAAGAAGTCTCGGTTGTGGGCATATCATACACCTTCTTAAGCTGGTATTCGGTGCCGCTGATAAGTACGGAGTCGTTGATGTGGAGTCCGGGGATGTCCACCACGATGCTCTGCAACTTCTTGTTGTCAGTAACTGTGGCATTGAGCGAGAGTTTCGGATTCTGCACCAGAACGGTCAGCTCAGACGAAGGAGCCGCTGTGAAGATAGGATTTGTGAAGTCGCCGTCGCCCGACACCTGAATGGTCTGTGTGGTGGTTCGTCCTCCGACGTCCTCAACGGTCACTTCCAACGGGAAGCTGGTGTCGTCGGTCCAGTCAGACGCAGGTGTGTATGCGTAAGAGAGATTGTAGTCGTGAAGGAGTGAGTCTGAATAGACCTCAAGAAAATTGATGGTCTTGTCCAGGAGCATACCCTCGCTCTTCAGTCGGACAGACTTCAGACCGTCGGCATCCTTCAACGTTCCTTCAATGTTAAAAGTACGTCCAGGTTCAACCTGAAGATGATTGGTCTTAAGAGACAATGTCGGCGCCTTACCGTCCACGGTGGGATAGTCGTCAGTGTCATCGCCGCACGACTGGAATGCTAAACCAATCACGGGAGCTACAGCCATAAGCATGACTGTGCGAAGAGAATTTGGCTTAAATGTCATAAATGCTGGGTTTTAAGTTTTTAATTATTGTAATATTCTTTATTTAGGCTTTGTCATTTCGCTCTGTCTGTCATAGAGCCTTAACAAGTAGGTTCGCAGCCTTCGCTGCTTTGTTTCTGCCGCAAAATTACAATAAAGGGATAATAAGAATGGGGTGTTTTTAGTTCAAAAAAGGGGGATTTCTCGTAAATCGTAAAAAAACGTATAAAAACGAAAACCACCCTTAAAATGAAAGAGTTGAGAGTTGAGGATTGAGAGTTATGATTAGTTGAGAGTTGAGGATTGAGAGTTGAGAGTTATGATTAGTTGAGAGTCGAGGATTGAGAGTTGAGAGTTATGATTAGTTGAGAGTCGAGGATTGAGAGTTGGCATATCATAACTTTCAACTCTCAACTTTCAATTCTCAACTCTCAATTCTCAACTCTCAACTTTCAACTCTCAACTTTCAACTCTCAACTTTCAACTCTCAACTCTCATCTGCCTCACAAGCTCTGCACATACTGCTTCGGGGTCATATTCATCTTGCGCTTGAAGAGCTGTCGGAAGTTCTTGATGTCGCCGAAGCCACACATCTCCGCCACTCTCACCACGTTGGTCTGACCCTCCTTGAAAGCCTGCACAGCCTTGTAGATCTTATAGTCGTTGACAAATTCGATGAGGGACATGCCGGTCATCTGCTTCAGTTTCTTGTAGAGCGTGGAATGACTCATGGCGAGTTTCTCCGCCAGGAAGTCCACATTGAAGTCAGGATTGCCGATGTTGTCGTCTATTATCTCGCGACAACGCAGCAGGAACTTCTGCTCTTCCTTCGTGTACGTGCGCTTGCTGCTTGCGAGATCGGCGGTCAGCGAGGCGGCGTCGCCCTCGGCTATGAGGCGATCAATGCGGACGCGCAGCAACTTAAGCGATACGGGCTTCGTGAGGAAGGCGTCGGCTCCTGCATCGTAAGCGGCGATGCGCTCCTCCTCGGAGGTCTGTCCCGTGAAGATTATCACCTTTATGTGCTTCAGCTTCTTGTCCTCGCGCAGGGCACGCAGGAAGCCCAATCCGTCGAGCTGCGGCATCATCATGTCGCACACGATGATGTCAGGCAATGAGGCGGCAGCCATGCGCAGACCCTCTTCGCCGTCGTATGCCTTCAGCACGCGGAAGTCGTTGACGAGGTTGCGCTCGAGCAGCGCCACCGTCTCACGCTCGTCGTCAATCAGGAGTATGGAGTGAGTGGCTGTAGGGTTCTCCTTCAGGGGAGCCGTACCAGGCACTGCTTCCGGCTCTTCTTCGTCTGCAAGCACAGTCTGCGTGGATTCCAGACTGTCCGTTGTCAATGCCTCTGTCTTGTCAGCATCAGCCTCAACAGCGGTCTCTTCTATTACTGCCTCCACAACGGGCACGTCTTTCACAGCCACAGCCACAGTCTTGTCCGCCGCAGCCTTCGGAATGTAGAACGAGAAGTCGGAACCCTCGTTCACTTCGCTCTCCAGATGCATCTCGCCGCCGTGCAGCTCCACAAGGGTCTGGACGAAGGAAAGTCCGATGCCGTCGCCCTTGCTCTTCGCCTGACCACGACTTGTGCGGAAGAAGCTCTCGAAAATCTCGGTGCGTGCCTCGGGCACGATGCCGATGCCGTCGTCCTTTACGGAGAACACCACGCGGTCGGGACAGTCGGTGACGGTAAGCACCACGTGTCCGCCCTTGTTGGTATACTTATACGCATTGGATATGAGATTGTTCAGACACATCTCTATCTTCTCTCCGTCCATCTTCAGCAGGACGGGCTGCTTGGGCAGGACGGTGCGGAAGGCGATGTGCTTCTGGTCGAGCAGGTCGTCGTAGTCGCCGGCAAGGTTGCCTACAAAATCCACCACGTCTATCTCCTGACGCTTCACCACCAGCTTGCCCTTGTCCGCCTTGCGGAAGTCTATGGCCTGACTGATGAGCTTGTTTATCTTCATGGCGCTGCGGTGCATGGCCATAAGGTAAGCCGACGGGACGCTCACTACAGACTGCTTGCGGTCAATAAACTCTTCCAGCTGGGCGGCAATGAGGAACACGGGGGTGCGCAGTTCGTGCGTGATGCTGGCGAAGAACGTCATCTTGGCATCGTCCAGCTTACGCTGGCTCTCCTTCTCCACCTCAGCCAGCTCCATGCGATGGCGCATCTTCAGCATTCTGAGGTAGAGGCGGAAGCTGGCATACACCACGCCGATGACCATCAACAGCCACAGCGTCTTCGCCCACCACGTGAGATACCACGGCGGGAGAACCGTAATGCGAAGCACAGAGGCACTGGTCCAGCGACCCGTAAGGTCGGTGCAGCGCACAAGAAACTCATAAGTGCCGGGAGGCACGTTGGTATAGCTGACCTCGCGACGGTCGGTCATCTCATTCCACGTTTCCTCCATTCCCTTAAGGTAATACGAGAAGTGGAGCGAGCGGGGGGCGCCATATTCGGGCACAGAATAATGTATGGTGAAATAGTTTTCGTGGCAGCCGAGCGTCACCTCTCCCTCGCTGTTGCTGCCAAGATTAATGGAGCGGCCCTCTGCCACGTCCAGCCTTCCGAGACTGACATCCTTATAGAGCGACTTGGAATGCAACGGCACGTCGTCAGCAAAGACCAGCCCTTCTACGGAACCGAAATAATAACGTCGTCCGTCATAATAGCAGGCACCATAATTGTATGCCATCGGTATGGAATTGTCGAGGTCGCGGCGCATGAACGCCTTGTTCTCAGGATAATAGATGTAGAGTCCGTTGTTGGAAGAAAAGACCATATAGCCGTGGCGCGACTCCACAATGCCCGTGACGATGATACTGCCCAGTCCGTGTTCTGTCAGTCCGGTGAGCACCTTGCCCTGCGGCTCGTCTATGCAGCACGGCGCCTCATAACGGAACGACACCCATACCCTGCCCTTGCTGTCGGCATACACATAGCGCACCCTGTCGTTGGGCAGACTCATGCCGGGCGTGGACATATTGTAGTGCTTCACGGTGCGAAGCGTGCGGCTGTCTATCTTGTAGACACCGTTGTCGTTGCCTAACCAGATGTAGTTGCCGCTACGACAAAGCGACTGGCAGAGCGATCCGACAAACTCGCGCACAACACGAAACTTGTGTGTCTGCTTGTTGAAGACGAAGAGGTCGCGGCCGCCCACCCAAATATTGCCGTTGCCGTCATCCACGATGGTCCATACCACGTCGCCACGGTTGCTGACAAGCGGGATGGGATAATTGGTGATCTGATGTGTGGCGATGTCGAAGGCCGAGAGGCCGTGGTTATATACAGCCATCCACACCGTGTGCCGGTCGGCTGTCATAGAGACTATGTTGTCGCCCCAAAGCTGGCTGTTATGCGATGTGTAGGTGGAGAGGTTGCGGCCGCTGAGCGAATAGACTCCCATGCCGCCGCCGTCCATACCTATATATATATTGTCGCCCTGCGCTGCCACAGCCGCCACGATGTTATACGGCAACGTGCCAGCCTGTTCGGAAAGCGAAGCGAAGATGTCGCGGTGGGCACTGTAGAGGGTAAGGCCCTTGCGGTAAGAACCTATCCACAGATTGCCGTTACGGTCTGGCAGCAGCGAATAGATGGCATCACCGCAAATCCGCGCGTTGTCCTCCGTGATAAGACGGTCTGTTCCGTTACGGCGCAATATCACGCCATGTCCGTCCGTAGCAAACGCCACACCGCCTTCATAGTCGCACGCCATCTTAAGGCTTGCCGGCACCGGCTCTGCCGCCTCGCTCAGCTTTCCGCCCATCACGTCGAAAGCCTGCCCCGGCTCGTCCACTCCCCTGCCCACATACAGCCGGCGGGTGTTGCGGCAGTAGCTGGCATTGTACGTATCGGACGAGCTTGGCTTCAGACTCACGCGCGACAGCACACGGCTGCCGTCAGCCGAAAGCACCGCCACACTTCCTCGCATCACGGCAAACAGACAGTCGCCGTCAGAGGCAATGGCCTGAACCGGCGCACCGGTGGCTACGCCATGGAAGCGGGCTTTACCTATGGCAGAACGATAGATATGTCCGTCATCGTCCACAACGAACACGCTGCTCTTGGTCTTAGTCAAAGAAATAAAGGAATGACAAGTCTTTCGCAGTCCTATTATCCGGCAGCGATGAAAGCGGATGTCGGAATAACTGTAGAAGTCGACGCCGTAGTCGGTGGCAACATACATACCCTTCTCTATGGACAACAGGCTGTGTACGTTATTGTTGGATATTGTGGTGGTGTTGGTGTTGCTGTAGCGAAACAACGTGAAGAACAATCCGTCAAACTGGGCAAGTCCATTTGTGGTACCTGTCCATACGAATCCACGATTGTCCTGAGCCATACAGTTGATGGTGTTGTCGGGCAATCCCTGCTTGATATCAAAATTGCTTGTACGCATTTGGGCTACAGCCGAATGTACGAACAAGACAAGACATAGCAGTAATAAAAGAAGGCGTTTTCTGTATATCATCTTACGTTTTTAGGCTTAACGACAACAAAATTAAGAAAAAAAATCGCCAACTAAGAATTAAAAGAAGAACTATTCACGCCTAACGAGGAATTTACAAGCAAACAAGGCAAACCCATTTGTAATATCACCGATAAACAGGAATTTATCTAACGAAGTTGAGAGTTGAGATTTGAAATTTGAGAGTTCTTGCT
>ERZ1023853.117-NODE-117-length-20014-cov-10.162533_pt1 | contig 20014 bp, 16 predicted proteins | sample MGYA00380386_ERZ1023853 | MGnify/ENA primary metagenome ERZ1023853 (study PRJEB33179, sample SAMN07449009) | human gut metagenome | biome: Human-gut; feature: Human associated habitat; material: Faeces | host: Homo sapiens | place: India: Bhopal | collected...
AACGGGTATTTATTAATCTATTATATTAATATTACCCCGAATTCACTATAAGGCACATTCCCCCCCACCACAGACCACCACAGACCACCACAGCCCCCCCCTTTATACTCGTTAGCATATATAATAAGATTTGACTAACCGACACTAAGCCAAGGGGTCTCAGTGCGGCGGTTGCTCGCTTGTGAGGTTGAGCCGTTCAAAACAACACCTTTGCTCTAATTCTTAAAAATTTACATGGTTTTAGGGGTAGCAACCTACGTGCTGCCACTTTCGAGAAAACCCAAATTACAACGATTATTTTGGGGAACAAACAGATTAAAACGCTCATGTTTAGTACGTTAAAACAACATCAACCTATACCAAAACACTTAATCAATAGACCAAACTTACACAAAAACGACGAAATACGCACAATGTCCTGCGCATAAAAGCAAAATATCTTAACTTTGCGTTATAAACAACACAAAACACTATATATATGATAGACATCGAGATAAAGAAAGATGGGCGCAAGGTGGTGCAGCCATACGCTCCCGTTACGGAACTGAACATTATGGAGACCGTTCACCGAAAGGGATTCACCACTCAGCAAGTGGCAGAACGTCTGGGTGTGACCAAGGCTGCCGTGTCGCAAATGACTTCGGGCAATCCTACGCTCTCCACCATATACAAGATAGCCTGGGCAATAGACGTTGACCCTCGCGACTTCTTCTATCGCATGGCTCAAGACGGCACAATCATCGAAGAGCCCAAGGTGAGCTTTGAAAAACTGAAGGAGTATGCCGAGCGTGAACGCTTAGGTCCGCTGTTCGCCCAGACCCCACAAGACGCACACAAAGTGCTGGTATGCCCAAACTGCGCCACTGCCTTCCTCGTCACCAACATTCCACGATATGCCGAGGAGAAGAATGGGGTAGGGTAGACGCGCTCAATAATATCATAATACCAAACAAAAGTATTAAAATATTCGTATTTGTATCATTTTTCTTCAAAATAGTTTGTAAATATTCATATAATTATATAACTTTGCATCAAACTTTTAATACTTTACAGAATAGAAACATCAAAGAACATTATTATGGAACGAAAGAGAAACAATCTCCGCATAGCTGAAATCATGCAGGAGAAGGGTCTTACATTGACCGACCTCGCCAACAAGATAATCCGCACCGACAAGGACAACAATCAGCGCACAATCACGAAAGCTACAATGAGTTCGCGTATCAACGGCAATCCTTCATTGAGCAACCTTTATGAGATAGCCGACGCATTAGGCGTGAAGATAACTGAGTTGTTCCCAGATGAAGATCAATGGCAGGAATGCGAAAAGACACAAAAAGCACCATCAGAATTTAAGATACAGACAGTCTGCCCGTCGTGTGGCGCAAAAATCAGCGCAAGCATTAAGGCAGAGTGATAAAACGACATGTTTCATAATCTTTAATGATTATGTTACTATTTTGGTTTTGAGCACTGCCGTCCGCGAGGATAGCAGTGTTTTTTTTGCTTTTCGTCCTACGGACATTGCAAAGAAAAAATCCCACGGCAAGCCTCGCGTGCCTACCGTGGGGGATGTTAAGTTTTCCGCTTAGCGACCGTTACGGCTCCAGTTCGCCGCCAGGCTTCTGACCACCGCCACCTGTGGAGCCACCGCCGGCACTACGCCACCCGTGAGGTCGTTGCCGGCGAGCATCACCTTGAGGTCGTCGGTGACAAGCGAGCGCATGTAGCTGTAAGGATTGTCAATCTTGTGATGACGGTATTATAAAACATTGAATGACAGAAAACAAAAATATACAAACCTACGAAAGTACTAACGTATAAAAATATTAATGTATGAAGAAAATCTTTAGAATGATGCTGCTGTTGACGATGATGACGACAGCATGTGTGAGTATGAGCAGTTGCAGCAGCGACGACAACGAGGAACCGAAGTATATGCCGGTGGAGTCGGCTTTTTCAAAACTTCTCAAAGTGAAGCCTGTGCATCAGTTGTCTTATTCCCATAACAATAGCGGTACGGGATCGTTCGGACTTCAAAGCGACCCGCAGGTGGGTAATTACAAGACCGACTACTACACGATCAGTTTTCTCGTCTACAATGCCCCTGCTGACGACATGTACGACGGTCGTTACGAGATAGAGCAGGTCGGCGGTTCGGTGTGGGGATGGAAGGAGCAGTGGCAGCCCGAATACAAGAAGAACGAACTGAGCACATGGGACAACAATCAGCCCGTCAAAGGAGCATGGGCGGAGATCAAGACTCTTGACAAGGGCGATGAGTATGGCAAAAAGAAGTTCAGGGTGACACTGCATGTAGACGAAATGACGGAGGAGAACGGCGATTATGCCCGCGACATCAACATCTCTTTCACAGGACGCGACACAGGACCGATGTTAGTGAACTAAAATCAGCAAAATCCGATGTAAAAACAAAAAAATATTGTACCTTTGCAGTCACGAATATGGCTCTTAGCCATACTTCTGTAAAGTATAACAAAAGTTGGACCGCTTCTGTCTGCGAGGATGGAAGCGGTTTTTTGATTTAGCTCTTTTACTTTCGCTGTCAACAAGAAGATGGCGTAACCACCACAAGCAGGAGCACGTGCAGCATAGAGCCGATGACAATAGTAAAGCCGTAGCGACAAATATCATCCCACTCAATGCCCGGTAGCTTATACCGCTTCCATTGATAAACCTCACGCAGCACCATTACGGGCAGCGCGAGAACGCCCACGAATATAGACGCAATAAACCATCCGATAGCACCTTGTCGGTTTCTCTTGTTCTCGTCGTAGCCTTCATCTACCATATCGAGCTGCGCTGCCTTATAGAAAATAAAGAGCGTTGTCGCTCCCAATATGATGCAGTTCAGTAGCATCAGTATTACTCTTATGTTCATGTTTTTCTCGTGTTATTCGATTTTTATCCAAATCTGTTCTCCTCTCTCGTCAGCAGCTTTCAGAATAGGGTAGAGCTTGCGGAACGTCGCCGTTGAGTTCAGCACCTTGCCCCTCTCCTTATTCTCGCCGACAAGGATACAGCCCTCCGTGTCCTTCGCCGTGTTGCCGATGTGTATCAGCACACCCTGATAGCCAGGCGTATTGCACAACCTTGGCAGTCTACCTTTGCAGAACTGATACTGTGCCCGACCTCCGAAGCGTGGCGACACCGTCTTCATATCTACGAGGTATCTGCCCGTCGGGATGGCGGTTTCGCCCTTAATCTTCACTCCGCATATCTGCGCAACCGACATATTAGATGTCAGCCCTCTGTCCTTGTCCTCAAGAGTGTCGCAGACATACTCGCCGTTGACGTACATCTTGCCTATTGTGTACGTCTCCTTTTTTGCTATTCGCTTTACTTTTACTTCCATGATATTTGAATTTTTGTTGTTAATCGTATGTTGTTATTTCCAATCTCTCGGGGTAGCCTGCTGTGATGTCATACTTCTTTACCTCCTCAATGGTTGTTAGATTGCCTATTGCTGCTTTGTGTCTTGCCGTAGTATCAAAGCACTGGACGGCATACATCTCAATGGCTGAGAGTAGGCTTATCGCCTTGTCGCAGGTGAGTATCAGTTGCGTATCGCAAAACCACAGTGTGACCTTTTCCAACCCAGAGCTTTGAGCGATAGTAGTGGAGTTCATAAGACCGACACGTGTCGCCTTGTCGAGCCACGTTTTAGTGCCGTCCATCAAGAAGCTATTCACTGCGTCTGACGTGTCGTAGGCATCTATCTCCGCTATTTTCTGCGCCTTCGCAGTTGCAAGCTCTGATGCTGCGAGCTTTGCCTTAAACTCCTCGAACGCAGTCACAACCTCGTCTTGCGTGTATTCGCCACTTCGTACCGAACACTCCCAACACTCGTATGCGCTCATCTCGACATTTAACTGCTCGTCGATATGGTAAATGGTTAAACCTCCCAACGCATATTCCTTTTTAAACAAATCCGCAGGGATGAACGTGCGGACAAAACCAATAGTTTTCTTCATATTCTTTATTTGTGTTTATTGTTAATTTTCCGCTGCTCGCGGAAAACGGAGAGATAAAGAGATTAACAAGCGAAGACAGGCAGAGCCATGTAGCTGTTCGGCTTGGCGCGGTTGCTCAGAGCGTAAGAAAAGAAGCAAGCATCCGCAGCACTATACTGCGTCGATGTCCATTTATTCTGAGCAAAAAGCGAACTGAACAGTTTTGCGTTACCGCCATACACCATCTTTATCACCTCGTCCACAAGACTTCTGTTTACATTCGCTTCTATCATCTGTCCGACCGACAAAATAAAGCCATGTAGCTGAACATCCGCCAAGTTCACCGTCTGCTCATAGACGTAAGTGAATAGAGGTATAGACAATCCACGCTCTTCCGCTTCTTCGCGCACAAGTCTTGACGTTTCTACGCCATTGTAATACAGTGCATCTTTTACATTGTTGCCGTTTAAAGGAATGTTGTTAAACTGCGTAGTCTGTGTACACCACTGCTTATTTGGATAGCCGGCTTGCAAGGCTGCGGGCGAGAAGCCGAAACAGTTGTTGCCATTAGCGAGGTTCTGCGTCACGAGTTTTATGAGGACTGCTTCTTCCGCGGTCTTGCCAGCCGCCTGCCATTCATCCGCCGTATATTGTGCTCCTGTAGCATCAAGAATAAACACGCCTGACGTAGTAGGGTAGTAGTGGAAGTAAAGATTATGTTCTGCCACATCTGCCACATTGTTCTTCTCATATACGCCACGAAAAGCATAATAGCCATCTTTTTGGGCAGCGGTTATCTTGTACTTCTTGTTGTATGGAATACGAAATGTTACCTTTCCTTCGCTGTCGGTTTCCGTTGTTATGGTGTCGCCGTTTGCAATGGCGCAGGTCACTGCCACGCCTCCGAACGGACTTACCTTTCCGCCCTCCGCTTTGTCTATCGTTACTACCACAGAGGCTTTCTCGTCGCTTATCGGCTTATACTCCACGTTTATGTCACGCACTCTCAGTGCGGCGGTATAGGTAAGAGAGGGAAGAGGGTCACAGCCTTTCAGCTCCTGAAAAGCTATTCTGTACATCGTTCCTCTCGGGATTGCGAACGACACCTTGCCGTCTGCATCCGTTGTGTACTTTGTAAATGCCGAAGAGCCATTAAGGAAGACGTTTACCGCCACGCCTTTCACGCTTACTCCAGCAACAGATGTCGTAATGGTGATATTCACCCGTTCCTCCAAGTCCCACTGCTCGAAGTCAAGCGTGCTGACATCGCCATTTCTATCGGTTACTACGAGTACGTTGCCCCTTAGCTCGGCGTTTACTCTCTCTGCTTCTGTAATCACATTCATACCCTGCTTGGCTGTCTCCATTGCCACGGCTGCTGCGTCAGCGGCGGTTTTTGCGGCAGAGGACGTGTTGGATATTGCTTCGGACACACGCTTTTCACGCTCGGCATCAGCCTTTTCTCGCTCCACCTCTGCGTTCTGACGAGTTTTCTCCGCAGTTTCTCTCGCTGTTTCCTGTCGTACACGCTCGGTTTCCGACTCCTGGCGTATGCCCTCCTCGCGACTGCGTGTAGCTTCTGCTTCGACTCGCTGTCTTTCGGCTTCGGCACGCTCTTTCTCTGCGACGTTTATCTTGTCAATCACGGCGTTGGCGGATTTTACGGCTTCGTTCGCTTTGCCAACCGCAGCATTTGCAGCCTCCGAAAGGTCGTTAAAAGTAACGGCTCTCTGCTCCTCGGCTGCTACACGTGCTTTCTCGTTGGCTTTTCGCGCTTCTTCGTTGGCAACACGTTCCATTTCACTCTCCGTGCGCTGTGTCTCCGCTGTCTGACGTGTAGCTTCACTCTCTACACGCTGCTCTTCTGCGCTTTGGCGGAGTGTTTCGCTCTCCACGCGCACATCCTCGCTTGCCTTGACAGCCGCTTCCGTTTCTCTTACCGCAGCAATGGCAGCGTCGGCATTGGCGATAAGCTCAATGATGGTTGCTCGCGCGGATACAGGAGGAAGGACAACAAGCGCGGTGTCTACGGCAAAGCCCTCAATCTTTACATCCATGCAGCCCTTGTTGGCATTATCTCCGTTGCCGTCCTCGATGTTGGTGTCGCCATCGGTAGTGTTGTCCTCAAATACGGTATCGCTGCTTGCGTTGTTGTCAACGATGGCGAACTGCTCATACTCATAGCTTCGCCAGTTAGCACCCTCCAGTACGCCCGTCACCTCCAAGGCGTAAGTGCCTAACGACAGTGTCGTGCCGTCAACGTCAGCCAAAAGCACGTCATTAGACTCCTTGTCGATAGAAAAGGGGAGTGCGGTACGCTTGTACTTGCTAACGACGTGTACTGCGATGTCGGTGCAATCAGTCAACGGGAACGATACCTGTTCACCATTGACTATTTTCTTTACTGGTATGCGCAACGTGAAATCGTTGCCTCTAACTATTTTCTTCATATTATTTTGTGTTCTATTGTTGTACTTTATATTTAACCATAAATATTTCCATTCCACCCTACGGCAGGACACCGGTACGCCTTAGCCCGATACCCCTCAAACTGCTTCAGCTTGTCAGTCAAAACGTCACTTACTTTCATAACAAATCAATTAATAATAAAAAACTAATAAATAACAATTATAGCTATGCCCAGCTGTTGTCGTATCTCGAAATCACGAACACATCATGTCCAGGTACGCTTGGCATAGACGGCGAGGCAAATCCCCGCGGTGCCTTCCAAAGTTGCAACGCTAAACCGCCGACCAGTTCGGTGTTCTTGCCGCAAATAGGCACAAAAATTTTGTTCTTTACCAAATCGACGGCGTGCAACACCGTAATCTTCTGCGTGTAGGAGAGTTTGAAATTGTAAATGAGATTAGCCTGACTATTGCCCTTGAACACGAACGTGTCGATAGGAGCACCGTTGCCGAAGTTGTTGACGAGCGTAAAACCTTCATGCAAACGGTCTACCTGGCACGGGACGTTATAGTACGTTATGCCGTTATTAGAGGAAGTTTTGAGCTGAGTCTCGGCAAACAATTCTTCACCATTGTAAACACGCATCAGTCCGTCCGATATACTGGCGCAGACACGATTCAAAGCACCGAAACTGCCCGTCACCCATGTAGCCTCTGTGCGTTGCACGCCCACATTCATTTCGCCGTCCACCGAGAAATCTCCATATACCCTCATTGAACCGTCGTTTATCGTATAGCCCTTCAGTAAAAGACCGACGTGAGTCTGGTCGAACGAAATAGAAACGTTGGCGTTTGACACGTGCGTCAACTTAGAGAACGTGCCCGACGTGCCCACCAGCGAACCGCCAAACACTCCTGCGCCAACCTCCAGCAAGCCGTCCTTGTTCACGCTCGCCGTCACCTTGCCGCTATTATTACGCACCTCGAACCTATCCGCCGTTGCCGTTATCTTGCCGTTCTCGATGTCGATGCCCGTGCGCAGTATCTTTGCAGCAATACCACTGTCTTCGATAAAACCGCTCTTGCCCTCTATCCAATCGGTAGGCGTTGCACCGACCTCCAACTTCGGCATTGTCACCCACGCCTTACTGCCTTGCAGACAACGGATTAAGACATAATTAGGTATGCCAGTGCCCTCCGAACGCCAGTGTACCCAATAACGCTTCCACTCGCTTGTGAGAGAGAAGCGACGACCTCCGTCGGCGTTGCTTGTCGTTGTATCGCGCTCGCTGTCTTCGGCGAATATGCTTAGATTAGAACCACTCCACATGTATGCGTCGATGCTGCCGGGACCTTTTGCCATAAACGAGAACATATAGTCCTCATCTTTTTTGATGATAGAGCTAACACTCCATTGCGCCATCTCAATGTATTTGGAGGCAGCGTTTGCATATATTACCGAGCATCCGTTGTTGTACGACTCGTTAGTTACCACTGACGCATCCATTCGTGTCAGGTTGCCAATCTTATTGAACGTGCGTGTATTGTCGAGCAGGTTGCCCCCGATGTAGTCGTAATCGTCAGGCGATGCGCTCCAACACACAAAGTCCTCCGCCGTACCCTCTATGAGGATAGGGTGAGCGATGTACACCTGCTGACTCGCAGTAGACGCGTTAGCCTTTAGACACGCCACGGAAATCCACTCATAAAGAGCGTTCTCTGCCACAGTAAAGGTTTTCTGGTAGAGATACCAGCCGTTGCTTGGCGTTATCGTTACTACGCCTAAATTCGCACTGCCGTTAGGACCGGTATATCCACCTGGTCGCGACGTGTCGGTTGCCGAGCTGTGCCATATCGTCTCGCCCACAATTTCCACTTTGGCTGACTTCGTGCGAGCCCAAAACGCCAGTGTGTACGTTTTGCCCTTGGCGACATGTATGTTGTGAGAGTTCGCCGCTCCACCCCATTGCGCACCGCCTGCCTTGGCATCGGGCGCGAATATCACGTTAGCACCCTCATGCGCCGACGTGCGATATATCTTAGAGCGTAGAAGAAAGAAACCCTCGCCTTGCTTGCGGAACAACGAGCCGACGAGCAGGTTACGTCGCTCGGCAAGAGTGTAACCTACCTTCATCGCGATATTGGTTGCCGTCTGTGTTATCTCCGAGCTGGCCGACTCTATCTGCTTGGTTACATCCGTCTTTGTCGGATAATACTTCCCCACATTTAAGAGTATTTGATTTGGCATCTGCTTTATATCTGATCTCATCTGCGTTATGTCACTCTTGTTGGTGGCGACCGTTGACTTGAGTCCATCCACAGATATCACAAGCTCCGCAAACGACTGCGTGCTTTCTATCTCGCCATTAGCATTGCGCGTAATGAACTTAAACTTATCGGCTATGGCGAACATCTCGGAACGCGATAGGACAAAGACCTCCTTGTTATCTAACGAGTAGCTATCTACGCCTTCGTACATCTTTAATGATGGTGCATCCGCTCCGTATGCCGACAAAACAACGACCGACTGGCGTGCCGTGTCCGTCGTATTGCCCATCTGTACAAGCTCGTCACCTGCCTGCGGAATATCGCTGCCAGTATCGCAGAAATCAGCAAGCACATCGATGAAATCTTTACCTACCTTGTACACCTTACGCCAGTAGTATCTGTTCTTCACGTTCTCACTCACGCCCTCCTTGACGTTGAACGTCTGACAGCGCACAAGGTCGCCCTCGACGAACTGGTTTTCTATCTCCTCGTCGCCTTTCTTTTGCGAGAAGTAGCAGCGGTAAACATCGTAGCGCAGAGGAAGAGTTTCATATTCGGGAAGATATACACCTTTCTCGAAATAGACCACATTGCTAATCTTCATGGCAGCAGGCGACAGAACAATCTCACCACCTACGCTTTGAAGCTCTCGGATTACGAGCCTTACGAACTCCGCCGCCTTGCGCACAAGCAGGCGGTCTACCTCCAAGTAACTGTCACCACTTCCGTTGTAATCGCCAAGTTTGAAGCCAGAGCCGAGCGCACCCGAACGGAACGCAGCTGACACAATCTCTTTGAGTGTGGCGATGCCGTCAGAGGAGATGCCGAGAGGGTTATTGTCGCTCTGTTCGCCGAATGCGATACCTTCCAAAAAGCGGATAAGTTTCTGCGCGACATCCTGTTTTACTTTTGACAGCGCATTATCGTCAAGAAACTTCGGAGTTACAATCTTGTCGGTAGACTCAAACTGCGTGCCCGTTGTGGCTACTCCATTCACCTCGCCTTGTCCTTCAAAAGCTATATGTCCTCCGGACACAATAGTGAGAGTCTTTGCGAAAAGTTGGCGAAATTTAGAGCCCGCCTTCATCGTGATGTCCTTGAGGAAGGTTACGATTCCGTCTACCGAAGCATAGTTATACCACTCGCTTTCGTAGGGAATGGCACTGATTGCTTCGTCTGAGGACAAGTAGCCATATACGATTCTGCAGCCTTCCTTCCAATCGCGCTGCACCGTGCCATTATCACCCGACGAGGTGATGATACCTTGCAGAAAGATGTAGTAGTACTTCTCATCGCCTATCTGCTCTTCTTTTTCGTTCTTGCCGTAGATGTCTACCTGCTCAGACGGGAACACAATCAATGCCGAAGCCGTGAGCGTCATGTCGCGAGGGATGGCGGCATAAACGTATTTCTCGGTGTGGGTGTTGAATACCGTTGGAACTGCCTGCAAGGACCAGCGCCGGTAATTGTGTCCAGCATCGAAGCCTATAATATTCTTAACGTACACAAGAATTTGGGCACCGCTTATGCACGATGCCTGAATATAGTCAGGATTGCCAAGGGCATTGAGTTCGATGTGCAATGCCGAGGGCGAAATCCAATAGTCTCTGGTTGTTGCTTGTGTCATATATTATGTTGATTTTCTGTTACGAATTTAGAAAAAAGCGTTAGTATAATGCGGACATACCCTAACGCAAACGACCCCAAGAGCATGGTGACTCTTGAGGTCGTAAATCGGCTGCAAGCTGACCGGTTTCAAAACTCGAATTTCAAAAATCAAATGATTGTGCTTCCTCGGAAGTCGAGTTTCGCCGTAAACGACACGCTGTGCACACCTTCTTTTGTCTTGTCATCAAAAGAGATCTCGTCGTCGGCTGTGATGGTGCAGGGCAAGAATTTGCCGTTGATGCTTATCCATGCGTGTTCTGTCATCAAGAACTCATGTAGATACCATGCGAGCCATGCTTCATCGAGAGGGTCGGTCTGAAAGTTCCATTCCTCCAGATTATTCTGCTTGCGGGTTGTTGCACGTGAGATAGAGCGCAGGGATTCTTTTTGTGTCAGGGTGTAGTTGTTGGTTGTAATGCCGAGTTTCTTGCTATACACTCTTGGTACACTGACGCTCTCCAATACGCCGAACGAATTGATGAAGCGGAACTCCGTGCGATGCTTGGCTTCGGTCTGCGGCATGGCATAAACGCTGATGTCGCCAATGGTTTGTCGTCCTTCGTTGGTTATCGTGAAAGCCTTGGCTTCGGGCGCATTCCATGTGGCTGTGGTGAAGTCGATGGCAGGCGAGTAGGGATCTACGTAGATGATAGTTTCGCCTACACATGCCAACTGCGGTATGGTGGTGGGCTTGCGTGTCATGCGGCTAACGGGCATTGTGTCGTTTGTGGCCGTGAGTCGGTCGTAATCGGAGAAGCCTCCGAATAGAGTCTGCTTTACATCGTCTCCGGACAAGTAAGACACCGGTGATGTCTTATATACTTCACCATCAAGCATATACTCGTCGTATGCCGACACGTTGAACTTCACTACGGGCATTACACCAGGTTCGGACTTGTAAATATACGAATCGCGAAAAGAACGTAGAGCAGAGGAAATATCAACCACAACATTTCTAACTTTTTCGCTGATTATAGGTTCCGACATCTTTATGGTTTCATAGTTTCCTTCGCTTATACCGCATTTTATCTCGAATATCATACGATGGAAAGAGGGCGTTTTATTTAAATTAATAGGTTTAACAATAAAAGAGATAGGATTACCATTAAACACCGAACCGGATAGTAATTTTAAATAACTTGCCATTGCTTTAATTATTAATTGGTAATTATTATTTATTAGTTAAATGCTGTAGATTTCCATTTCTACTTCTCCCATTCCTTCCTTCGCCGTCACGTCGGCATTTACCTTGTTGATTAGGCATTTCTTGCCGTCAATGGTCCACCACTCTTTCCAGTGGTTCTGAATGTCGGCTATCTGCGCTACGGAGGCGAGGCACTTGACGTAATACTTCTTACGGTGAAGGAGGAAGTAGATGTAATCGACGAGGAACACGTCTACGTAGCCTCGGTTCTTTACCGATGGAGTGTTTACTACAAGTGGAGCGTCTGCCCATTCGGGCTGCACCCAAGCACGTGGCTTCAAGGAGAAGCGTTCCTCGTTGCCGATGCCCGACTCAACGCCGTTGTAGTCGTACTCGTTGCCGTATGGGTCGATGGAGTCGGTAGTAAGGGCATAGTCGCCAGCCTTTGTGCGCCACTTCGAGTTGCCGAATCCGTCATAGTTATAGCCGTAGGCTTCGTGTGTCGCGTCGATGCCGCCACCTCGCATGATAGCCACAGACAAGCCCCAGTCGTATGACTGAAGGGGCGAGTTGCCGTCATCGGTAGACGACGGATCATAGCTCTCACGCAGCGAGAGTTCTTCGGTAACGTAGAAGTCGGCAACCATTGACGACATGGGGTTCTTGATGTATTGCTTCACAAACTCATGCTCCATATCCTCGTCGATGAGAGCTGCCATCTGGGTCTTGGCGTAAGACTCGTTCAATCCTCCAACCTCTTTACCTTTATGTTCCTTACCTACTTCGGTTGGCTGCTTTGGGTCATCGCTAACGCACGTGCTGCCCGATGTTGATGATAGAGCTTTACGGTAGTTGGCATCCACCATTCCGACAGGAACAAACGATGACTTGAACTCTATGATGTAGTCTTCGTTGAGCGTAGAACAATCGCCTGTTTCCACTCCCTTCATGGCTCCCACCTCAAACAGTCGCGGATTCATATCGCCAGCATTGGTAAAATCCTTGTCAATCTTCACACGATACTTATTGCCCGTCTGAAGGTCTATGAACACGCTCATTTCGCCATTTTGCACACGATGAATAATATCCTTATATGTAAGACTTGTCACGGTGCGGTTCTTGGGGTATTCGATGTAGTCGTAATCGGTGTTGTAGTCCTTCACTTTGTTCTTCACGTTGTCCTTTTGCTCTTTGGCTTCGCTTTCGGCTGCATATCCGGCACGCACACCGGTTATCTTCTCCGTCATGGGTACCATAGAGAGCACTTCGGCATGGAGGGGGCGAGGGTCGGGATTCTGCTTGCGGAACACGTCACGAATGAGATAAGCCGTAACCTTTTTCTGTTCGTAGTCATAATGAAACTTTATGCCGAACTGCTGTTCAAGCGAGTCGATAACATCTGACACCGACTCGGCAGGGAAGTTTTTGCCGTTGGCATACATACGGAAGATACTTGCACTCATCTGCGCCGAATCGATGGTACTCTTGCAAGTGATGCTTGCAATTTTGTTCTCGCCTACACGTTCAGTTACCCAGTCGCCTTCCACAGCTACCACTTCGGTGGCCTTGAAAACACCTTGGTTGTAGAAGCCACCTTCGTACTTCTTCTCTACCACCTTATACGTAACCTCACGGTATCTGACCTCCTGCACGCTCTTGTCTTTGGGATTTTCGAGTTTGAGCTGACCGCCACAACCGCGCGAACTGAGCCATATATTTACATCTTCAAAAAGATTTTTTGACTCCTTTTCGCTGTTAGCTTGCTTCTGGAAAAAGCCGACCTTAATGTCGTCCGTGGTTTTCAATCCAGCTTTCACTGCTTCGTCTTCCTCCTTGTACTTCTCGCCATAATACAACGGCTCAATATCGTAGGAGCATTTTGTGGTGAAGAAGCAGAGACGGTTTAGGTCGCCGATGGCTGTAAGAGCCGAATTGTCGAACTGTACGCCAAGATGCTCGAAGAGGCAGTCGAGAAAGAACAACACGTAGAAGCAGATGCCCGACTGCGGACGGTCGGCATCCAATACCCAGATAGGACCACGGTCTTCGTACATTTCCTTTTCGCTCGTATTTTTATCATCCTCTCCTTTACGGGTGTCGATAGACTCTACAACCTTGTCTGACGTTGAGCCGTCTTCGGCAAGATCGTAATGCTTGTAGCACACACGGGCATTGCAGAACGGCTTGATGGGGTAGGGGTCGCTTACGTTGATGTATGACGTAAGAACGTCGGGCACATTCACTTCGTTACTGTTCGGATAGGTGTATATCTTCTTCAATACAGCCGCGTGCTTGTCGCCTGCCTCCTTGCACTGAGCAGGATAAGAGAAACCGAGGGCCTGGGGAGAGAAGGTCGCGTGAGTGTCAGATTTGCCCACCGAACCATACTTCTTGTTACCTTTCTTACCTTCGTATTTAATAACCACCTCAGTGTTATACGACACGCTAACATTCACTTCATCAATCTTCTCGCCTATCAAGAGCTGGTCCTTATATTTAGAAGGTATAGGCACCTCGTTGCACTTGAGGTCGCTAATGAGGTCGGAGAATGACTGTGTGGATGCGTCGATGTTGAGTGAGAGGGAGTCTTCTAAGCGTTCATCTTCCTGGATGATGGCTGTGCCGGAGGCGAAGGGTACGCCGTCGGCGACGATCTGCATAGGTGTGTGCTCGTAGCTGACGGGGCGAATGTCGGAGCTGACATCATCCACGTTCTTCAAGAAATGACGGTTGCCTTCCAAGGGCAGCTCTACGGGATAGGAGAACATCTCAACGTCGTTGAACAAGGGATTGCTCAACTCGATGCTGATGGATGCGTCTTCCTTCAGGGCGAGGGGCTTGCCGTCGGCAAGAATGGTTAGTTTGCTGTTCATGTTGATTTTTTTAATAAGCCTTACTGAGCCTTACTGGGCCTTTCTAAGCCTTGGGAAACTATTAAGCCTTTCTAAGCCTTGCTGGGCTTTAAGTGTTATACTATTATTTTGGCATTGCCATATAGCGTGATGTTGCGGTCGGTATTACTGAACACCTTTGTGTCGCCGTAGGCTTCAATCTTCAGATAACTTTCTGCGCTTATCTTGCCACCGTGAGCCTCGCATTTCACGCTGCCATGAAGCAGGGCTTCGGCAGAAGTCCATAACCGAGAATGGTCGGATGCCCACACAAAACCTTTACTGATGTGCCCATAAGCGTAATCGTTTAGAGAAACGAAAGTTTTGTCTTTCTTTTCACTATACACCTGACTGTGCCCCCATGCTTGAACGGAGGCCGAACCTAAAAGGTAGCATTTGGCGTAGTCGTACACGTCAACGAGGATGTCGCAATCGGTCACTATCACAAGAACGTACTCGGGTGCGGTCTTCGGGCACTCGTTGACATAGATGCCGGCGGCGTTCATTTCTTCCTTCAATGAAGGATAGAGAGCTGGCAGACGGTCGTTAATGATGTCGGCATACTTGCTCTCTACTATGTCTTCCCAGTTGGATCGCCACACAGCCATAAGCTGACTGATATTTTCGGTGGCAAGCATGGCACGATAGCCCTCGGCGCAAGCGTGGCGATCGTGGCAGGCATGGGTGCAAATAGTCTTTAATATCTCGAATGGTGTCATTTCATTTCTTCTTTTACTTTCTCAAGAATAGCCTCGTAGCCTTTCAGTTCGTCTTCGGTCACGATGTCGGTGTAGTCTTTGCGGAGTTGGGCGATGCGGTCGGTAAGGCCTTTTGCACGGGCTTTGGTCGAAGGCTTGTCCTTTCGCAAAATGTACTTGATGAGAGCGTCGGCTTCGGCTTTGTGCTTGGCTGCTGCGTCGCGAGCGGCTTTCACCTCGGGGCGGTCGTTGGCTATCTTGTCGGCTACCGACTGGGCGAAGAGAGGGTCACGGGCGAGTGCCTTGTCATAAAAAGGACGGAACTGGGCGCGTAAATTCTGCGGTGGGACGTTGCACGCCTTCTCTATTCGGGCAATGTATTCGGGGTCGCCGGTGCGTGGGGATAGGCGAAGGTATGCCTCGCCAATTTCACGGTCTACGTTGATGTAGATACGAGGGAGGATGTCGCTTTCTATCTTTACGGCACGGGTGGCGAGAAGGGCAATCTCTTCTTCCGTGTAGATAGGTCTGCCAGCCTTCTCATTGGCTTCGACCATGGTCTTGGCTTGCTCAGACTTTGCTGCCATCTCGTTGCGCAAGGAGCGCACGGTGTTGACTTGCTCTTGCAGTCGGACGGAGAGGAACGGTCGGAGCTGCATGAGGTTGGGCATGGTGGACGCTATGGTCTCGCCGTTGGGGTTGGCCACGATGCCGCCGTAGGTGAGAGGCTGCAAGGTGAGGTCGGGTTGCAGGTCGGGGAAGAGCGAGCGACGTGCTTCCTCAAGAGCCTTCTCCTTCTGCTGCTCGGCATAGAGAGCCTGTTCCTCCTTGGTGGGGCGACCGACGTGACGCTTTATCTCTGTGCAAGAGGTCTGCATGGTTTGCAGATAGGTGAGGAGCTGGCGCACACGACGATGATAGTCGCGGAAACGTCGGCTCTCCTTTACGAACGACATTGCCCGTGGGTTCTGCTCAAGAAGAGTAAGACCACGCTCGAAGGCTTCACGCTGATCGGAGGTGAGCATACGGGCGGTAAGGGCAGGGGTTAGAATGCGGATTATTTCTTCCATAATGTTGCTTTTTATAATGGGCCTTACTGAGCCTTACTGGGCCTTTATAAGCCTTGGAAATACTAATACAGCAGTGGCGACACGAATATCTTGCTGTCTGGCTGGTTGTTCTCGTAGCCTTTGCTTGTTGAGTCGGTGGTGTTGGTTGAGGGATTGTCGGGGGTAGTGTTGGCAGCGTCCGCTGCCTTGCGCATTTCCATGAGCCGGAGCACCGAGGAGCGTAAGGCAATGGCTTCGTTGTGGGCAGCGGCTCGGCGTGCCTTGTCAATAGTGAGAATTGTTGTGCGCTCTTCGAGGTGGGCCACCATCAGGCGACGTACCTTGCGAAGAAGGGGCTTATCGTTGGGATTGTCGGTGTGGAGCAGACGCTGCACCGTGTCTTCGCCAATAGCCTCACTGATGTATTCGTCTTGAATGAAGTGAAGGTCGGGCAGAAGACGGATGAACTTCTCACGATTCTCGTAGATGTCGAGGTATTGCTGAAGGTCGGCACATGTGGCAATGAGGAGGTCGTGGTGGGTGTAGTAGTACTGACTCTCCTGCCACAATAGGCTTATCTCCTCAATGGCCTTATGCTGCTCGTCCTTTGGCTCGGTGGTCGGTGGGTCGGTGGAGTCGGCTTCGGCAATGGCTGCGGGTGTAGCCATTTTGCGTGCCCAACCTTCAAGCATTACGAGCATCTGATTGAGCGAAACCATTGCCTCGCGCTTATAGCCCTGCACACCCTTGTCAAGCAGGTCTTTGGATGCCGTGCCGTAGTCGTCACTTGAAGCCACGTTGATGCCAGTGCCGTTGATAGAGAGAGCCTGTGTGTAGGCGAAGCGCGACATGGCATCGTATGTTACCATGCGCTGTGCCATAAGCAGGAGTTGCATCCAGGGCTGCTGAGCGTGCTCGCCGTTGCTGACTGCCATGTAGAAGTCGTCGGGCGAAACGGTCTGATAATACTCGCATAATCGGTGGTAGAGCGAGTCACCCAACTTGTCGCGCAGAAAATCTTTCTCGCTGTTGTCGAGTATGCCTTGAAGAGAACTTATCTCGTCGATGGCGTTGCTGGGGATGTGGAGCCGTAGCTCCTTGATGGTTGAAATAATCATAACTACGAATTTTGAATTTTGAATTTTGAGTTATCGGTAGACCGATTTGCAACTCATTTCTTATGCCTACAGTATCTATGATTTTCTTTTTATCCTTTCAAATGAACTATTAACATGGGCTCCGTGTACAGGTACGCGAGAGCATCCACGAGAAGGTTTACTGGATGTAATCGTGTAGGGTGTCCAGTAGCCGATAGACTCTGCCAACTGAAAAAGTTTCTCAACTTCATCAAAAGCCATTAAACCACTTGCAATTTTCCAACCTTGATTCAGGTCTAATCCTACATGGGAGAAAATGTAGTTTTCAAAACCTCTGGAAGGTTTGCTATACATATTTTTCGCTTGCTTATCAGCAATATACAATTTGTTCAGACCCAACTTTTCGTGAACGTAAAATGCGTAACATTCAAGTTTATTGTCGGTTGAATAGAAACGCTTTACTGCCACAATAGCGTAGTCGGCGCGAGAGTCGGGGGAGACGTTCTTGAGCTTTAGTATTCTACCATGAGGAAAATCAAACTCCTTGAAAGTGCTTATGGCCGGTTCGAGACGCGGACATTCTAACTTCAAATATCTCTTCTTTTTCTTCAATTGAGACGAGAGTGCAGCAACTTTATCTTCCAAGTCAAATATTCGCTTTTCTTGAGCCGCGCATTCGTCCATCAAAAGACCGTACATCTTCAGTAGGCTTTGCATCGTTGCTTCCTTTATTTTTTCTACATTTTCCATATTGCTAATTGTTCTATAAATCTTTTTATTATATTTAGCATCAGAGCGTTCATTAAAACAGCGTGAGTTGCGCTTGCTCCAACTTGATGCGCTTGCAAGCCTTGTCGTAATACTCCTTGTTGAGCTCAAAGCCGATGAAGTTGCGCTTCTCGCGGATGGCTGCAATGGCGGTGGTGCCGCTGCCCATACAGTTGTCTAATATGGTGTCGCCCTCGTTGGAATAGGTGCGAATGAGATACTGGATAAGAGCGACGGGCTTTTGGGTAGGGTGGAAAGAGTCATGGACGTTTCGCTGGAATACAACTATATCAGTCGGGTATTTCTCATCGGTAATAATATCGTCCGCTTTCCCAAAGTTTCCGTAGCATCGGTTTGTTTGGTCGTTTATCTGCTTACCTCTACTATGGTTGCGTTCATGTGGCAGGCATTTACGCATTTGCGGATGATAGGTAGGCTGTTGATCATAGAAAACAGAGATTGTTTCCGTCCGTTTCAGAGGAATCTTTTTGGCATTCAGAAAACCAGTTGTGCGGCACTTATCCCAAAAGATATTATATCTCCACATCTTTTCATTGCTCATCATAAGTTTTGCAGTAAACATACCTTGGCCAAAAAGGATGATAGCTGCATTAGGTTTTGTGATGCGCAAATATTCGTTCCACATAGGCTCGAAAGGAATGGCGTTATCCCATCCACCTCCTTCACTCTGTTTGTTCAGAACTTCATACGGCAAATCGCACACGATGCAATCCACGCTCCCGTCCGGAATCCTTTTCATTCCTTCGAGGCAGTCTTCATTATATATCTTATTCAGTTCTATCATTCTCTATATCATTTGTTCGTTACTATTCCTGCATCGTCACCCCCGTTTTCGAGTTATCCAGTGTGGTGAGCACTTCACGGTCAATCTGCCACACCAGGTGCGGGTCCCAGCCATTGAATTTGCTTATCACCTCCAACGGACGGAGCATGAGCTGCTGCAATGGGGCAAACTGGATCTGCTTTACGAGGAAGCGCTCGCGGAGGTCGGTGCCACCCGATGATGTAGCGTCACCTGGGGTGTTGCCGATGAGCTTCGAGTCCAAACCCATGGCAAAGAAGATGATGGATGATATTTCCTGAAGCTCGGTCTTCTCGGCTTGCGCTTGCGAGTTGGCTTTGCTCTCAATCTCCACAATCTCCCAAGCCTTGTGCTCCTTGCCGTCCAAGCCAGTGAACACGGCAGAGATAAGAGCCTGACCTGCGTTGTCGGGATTAGACAGCCAGCGATTGATGTCAGTGAACACCTCCTGCTGTATCTGTGCCATCGTCTTGCTCTTGTTCTCGCCCTGCTGGGTGTAGAGCTGCTTGAGGTATTCCTGATGGATGTAAATCACGCGACCGATAATATTGCTGTTGCGCTTACGAGTGAGACGATCGTCAACAATGGTGAAGGCATACTCAAAGATGCTTCCGGCAAAGATGCTGTGCCAAAGGGCATCGGCATAGTAGGGACCTCCGAAGTCGCGCGGCGACATGATGAAGCGTGTGGGGCGGTTCTTGCGGCTCACACGCTGCTGACGTGCCTCACGCACATGGCGTTTGAGGTCTGAGACGGCTGTGTCGGCTGCGAGATAAGGCACGGCAGCAATGCGACGGTCGGCTTCGGTGAGCGTCTGAGTGGAGTCGAGCCACTGGTTAGAGAGGTAGGCATAGTTGATGCGATACTGACTGTCCATGCGCTCCAGTCGGGTGGTGAACACCGAGCGAGGTTTTATGCCGACAATCTTCGGGTTCCACTGTGATGTGGGCACGGGTCGGCCGTTCTCGTCCAACTGACGTTGGTTGAGCTGTAGCTCGCAGAAGCATTGCGACATGAGCGACATATCGCCTGCCATCTCAAGATAGGTGCGCATGAGGTCGTTGTTCTCGATAAACTCTTGCAGCTCCTCATTAGTGCGTTCCCATTCTGCCAGTGCTGCCTTGAGCGACTTCATCTCTTCGCTGTCTTCACTCTCAGAATTGGTCTCCGATTTTAAGAATAGGATATCCGATTGTGAGAGTGGGTTATCAGAATGTGAGAGTTGG
>ERZ1023853.127-NODE-127-length-19248-cov-16.276715_pt1 | contig 19248 bp, 14 predicted proteins | sample MGYA00380386_ERZ1023853 | MGnify/ENA primary metagenome ERZ1023853 (study PRJEB33179, sample SAMN07449009) | human gut metagenome | biome: Human-gut; feature: Human associated habitat; material: Faeces | host: Homo sapiens | place: India: Bhopal | collected...
GCGCACACCATAGATGATATCCTTGCCTTCCTGCACCTGGCGCACCATATCCACAATCACATTCTCATCGTCCTGCAAGTCGGCATCGATGCTTACCATCGCATCGCAATGATCCACAGCCGCCTCCATTCCTGCCCAGAGGGCATTCTGATGACCACGGTTATGAGATAACTTGATGCCATGCACATACCTGTGCTCCTTGGCAGCATCCGAAATCATCTGCCAGGTACGGTCACGACTTCCATCGTCAACAAGGAGCAATCCCGTGTCGGCGTCAGTCTCTTTCTTGATAGTCTTTATCAGATTGCCAAGCACCTCCAGGGTCTTGGGCAACACCTCTTCCTCGTTATAGCAAGGAATTACTATTAATATCTTCATCTCTTCTTCTCTAATGTTCTTTCTCTAATATAACGGCTGTTTTTTCATTATCTTGCATCATATTTGCCAAAACTTCACCATTTCCACTTCATCTGTATCTCCAAATCGGTTTGATGCGAGGTCGCTATCTCCTGTAATCCGGTAGAGATATGGCTCCGGTCGAAATAATTGGTAGAACCCAATTTAGCAATAACCAGCAGATGCTTACCTATTTCCGAACGAGCCACCAGGGCACAGCGGATGCCCTCGCCATAAAAGCTGCTGAAACTCATCTGATAAAGCAGGCCGGGTTCGTAGGCATAGATGCGACTGCTGAAATCCTGCGTATGGAAATAAGAAAAACTGCCCGATAGCCTCAGCCAATGCCAGCGATAAGTCAGGTTCTCGTTCAGCAGATACCCCTGGCTGGGGTTCGCCTCATCAGCCTCTTTCTGGCTTGACTTCTCGCCCATCTCCTTGCTCACCGTATAATCCACGCTCGTCTTGGCGCTCCAGTTTTTCTCAGCGAAAGTGGCATAAAGGCGCCATCGCCCGGTGGTGGTTCCCGCCTTCTCCTTATAGCGCAATCGGGTGCCTAGAGTCCAACTCTTGTTGGGCTGATAGAGGATATTGAGCAGATGGTCCCAGCATTGCGTGCTCTGCTTGGTATGATACTTGGGCCACACGAAATAGGCAAAGTCGCTATAGCCGGTGATGCTCCAGCGATGAGCCGGTATCCACGTAAAGCCCAGATAGGCTCCATTCTCATCCTGCACATCGCTCCCCTCTGAAAAGCTGTTGCTGAAAAGCGAGTAATAGCGGGCGGAATAGAACCGCTGCAAGGCAAGCAGCGAGAAATGGTCGGTAAGGAGATAGGATGCGGCATTGAGGGTGGCGATGGCTCCACTATTGCCCGTCGCCGTTTCGCCTGCGATGGTCCAGCGGTGGGAAACATAACCATAATCCACACTCGCATTCCAGAAGTTATTGCCTTGAGGGGCAAATCGCTTATACAGCTGCGACTGGTCGGGCGTAAGCGGAAGGGAGAAAGAGGTATAAAAGCCGGTTGCTCCAACATGCCAGCCCTGGTTGCGATAGTTGATGTTTCCCCCCATCAGGGTATTGGAGGCGATGTTCTGCTTTGCGATTTCCTTCACCGTGCGATGCAGACCGGTCTTCATGATGGTCCGGATGCCGCCCTGGTCGGAGAGCGTGGCATCTATCTTGCGATAAGAAAAGAAGGCGGTGAGGTCGAGACCTTTCAATAAGGTATAGGTGGCTGCTGCTCCCTGCAGATAATTGACTGAAGAGCGGGAGGAATGAACCCTGATTCGGTTGGTAGCACTTCCCAGGGAGGAAAGCACCGAGAGTTTGCCGAAGCTGAAATCGTTGTTGAGTATCAGTCCCAAGCCTTCGTGCAGGCGGTATCTGCCCAGGGTGATGTTCTTCCAGCGCCCCAGTTTCTTTACTTGCAGATAGAAGGAGTAGAAATCATAGCCCAGGTTGTTCTTACCGGCACCAAAGGGTTCGCCCGCATCCTGCGACCCCACAACGCCCAGCTTTACATAGTCGCCATACCTGAACTGATAGCGCAGCCAATGCTTGTATTTATAGCCCAGATAGCCATTGGTATCGCCCATTCTTTCATAGAAAGGCACCTTCAGCATGCCCATCGCCTCATGCTTTCCATATTTGATGATATTCCTGATACTGGGGAAATCAGACTTCTTCTGGTCAGCATCTACATAAAAGAAATGCTCCATCAGCTGTCGCTGATACCAGCTGATGCTCGGAATCAGGGTGAGTTCCGTCATGCTTTTCATTCCGCCATAGCGATAAACGTAAGCCTGGATGTCTTCCACCTGCGAAGGGGTAAGGAAGGGCAAACGCTCCATCTCCTCGCGAGTAGCCGCATTCAGGTTTATCGGATGCTGCGCCCATTCCTCCAAATCTTCCTCGTAGTCTTCCCAGGAAGTATGCTCGAAATCCTCGGTTTCAGACAGTTCTGAGAGGAGCTGCTGCCACGACTGTGCACTTCCCGAAAAGGCATGGAAAAACAGGGAACTGCCTACCAGAAACAGTTTCAACAGGAATTGGGTTATGGGCTGCCAATGTTTCATCTATAGGCAAACGATTATTAAATTTCCTCAAAGTTACAATGTTTTTCTGAAAATGAGTAAGAAAAAGGAAAGAATCTTTCTCTAAATGGGAAATAATCTGTAATTTTGCGGCGTGATTAGCAAGATAGAGGGGCTTACACCTTATTATATATAAGACAATTGGATAATTAAGATAGATTTCATGAAACAGAAAATATTATTCTTGCTGACGATGCTCTTCTGCATCAGTCTGCAAACAATGGCGCAAACCGATGGCGACAACCCTGAAGACAGGGAGGTAGATATGGATGCTCCTACCTTCGAACCGATGGTAAAGGTGGGAAAGGCTCTGGTGGATAAAGACAGCATTCAATACGTGCAGGTGAACAACGTGTATGTTTATCCACAGCCAGTGTTCAAAAACGCCAAGGAGCGCATGGCTTACAACCGACTGGTGTATAACATCAAGAAGGTGTTGCCGATAGCCAAGGAGGTGAGAAAGATTATCATCGAAACGGGCGATTATCTGGAGACTCTTCCTAACAAGAAGGCGAAGGATGCCCACATGAAACTGGTGGAGAAAGACATCAAGCAGCGATATACGCCAAGAATGAAGAAGCTTACCTATGCTCAGGGCAAGCTCTGCATCAAGTTGGTGTATCGCGAATGCAATTCTTCTTCCTATCACCTTATCCAAGCCTTCCTGGGTCCTATCCGTGCCGGCTTCTACCAGGCATTTGCCACCCTCTTCGGTGCCAGCCTCAACAAGAAGTACGATCCGAACGGAGTGGATAGACTGACGGAAAGAATAGTGAGACAAGTGGAATCGGGACAGATATAAACACGAAGGGTATATCATAAGTGCTTGCAGAGGTTTTCAACCCATTTGCAAAAACTTATGATATACCCTTCTAGCTTTTGTAAATACAGGCCACCAATTTTAAATACAGGCCACCTGTAGTTCTCCTGCCACATTCTTGATTTCCTGCATAATTGCATTTTCACGCTCTTTAGAAGGCTTTTTAGAACCATTCACATATTGAATCATCAAACCTTGACTGATTCCCAAGCGCTTACCTATAGCAACAGCATTCAACTCTGGATGAGACAAGAATATCAGAGAGATTCCCTTCGGTTCAGGGTTTTCATATTCAAAACTTTCAAAAGAAACATCTTCGTCCAAATCTTCCCAATAGATACCCTCGTCATCCATTTCGTAGTTGGCACGTTGCTCTGGTGTTGCATTCAGCAATCGCTTATAATAAAGCAAAGATTGCCACAACACTTTGCCATCCTCGGTCTCACCATATATACGGTTATCTGCAAACCAAATTCTTTTAATCTTCATTTTCACCTCCTTCTTCTACGCTACTGCCAAAATACTCTTTCCATTTAGCGATAGCCAAATCATGATTCTCTTCGAGAACCATCTCTGCTGCCTTAATATCCTTGTTCTTCAAACCTTTGTTATAAACAAGAACCACAGCATCTTCAGTTATTTCAAACTTTGCTTTTCCATCTGCATTCTTTACGTGAACATGTATGGGTTCATGCTCTCGGGAATAGAAGTAAAAGCGCATTCCAAACATTCTCAATATTTCTGGCATAAGCTTAATTATTAATTGTTTCCGCAAAGATAAGGAATCTTTCAATAACTAACAAGTATTTTAATTTTTATTTCACTTTATGAGCCAATTTTGTCTATCAAGTTATCTCCATCCAATTATCAAGGAATCAAAGTCCTGCTTAGTGTATAATCTTAATGTACCCATAAAAAAGCAAAAGACCCGCCTTGGTTCGCTGTTCAAATGGGAAGCGTGGCGGATTCTGTTGCTGTAAAGATACGAATAACCTTTGATAAAACAAACTTTTTAGCAAGAAAAATCACGCAGAAGTGGATTTCATGGACATATTTCTATTTAATAATGTTAAATCAGAGTTTAAAATCATACTTTATCAGCCAAACAAAATAGTTTTCAAGGTAAAAGTATTACCTTTGTAACGTCTATCCCCATACCGAAAGTCCCGATGGGCAGAGGTTGGGCAGACATACATATGGTAAAAGGCGTTTTTGTACGCTTTGGTTTTGACGCTATAAGAATCTCGCAAATTCAACGACAAGTCAAGAACAAAGCAACAAAGAACGCCTCATGAGGTGTATTATATACAGCCCTCATTGGCTTCGGACGATTCTGTCGTTCGTTGTCTGAGTGCATTCTATATACTTACACTGGCGTGGGGCTTTCGGCGTTGCTCGTTTCGACTTGTCGGGCAATGCGAGAGCCTTTATAGCGTGGAACGAGTGACAGAACAGGCTCCGCGCTTTTTTCGTATGTATAAACGAAGTACATAATTTTTGCCAAGGTAGCCAGCAGTATTAACTGAGCAATAATGAGTAATGGCTACTATCAGATATTGAACTTACATAGGCGATGGGAAATTCTAATCGCCTTTATCTTATTTTCTTCTTTCGTACATGCACAAAAGATTTCAGTTTCACGTTTTGTGCTGGCAGAGTCTGACCTTACGGCTCAAAATAAAAGCACTTTGGTTGAAGACCAAAACGGAGATAAATGTGCATTGATTCGAGTACAGACTACGCAAAAAGGATTTTCGTTTGATGTAGGATCTGCAGGGGTTCAAAAGATTGATGACAATCATGATGCAGAAATATGGGTGTATGTTCCCTTTGGTGTACGCCATATTAGCATTAGACATCCTCAATTAGGATCGCTTGTCAATTATTATTTCCCGATAAATATAGAGAAAGCTCGTACTTATATCATGGAGATAACTTCGGATAAAGTGTTTGTAAACTATTACGATGACTCCAGAAAGCAAAAATTGAATATAAGAGTGATGCCCGCAAATGCTTCACTCACGTTAAACGGTATGAATATCAAGTTAAATTCCAAGGGCGAAGCCTCACAGGAATTGTCATTTGGAACATATACTTATAAGGTAGCAGCTGATAGATTTTATCCCAAGGAGGGACAGATTGTAATAAACGATTCTGTCCATGCTCATCAACTTGTTGTGAATGATTTGAAGCCTATAATGGGAAAGATTAGTGTACATACTAATCCATACAATGCAGAGATTATGCTTGATGGGATTTCTATTCCTTCGAACACAGCTCTCACACCGTATGCAACACAGATTGGGCACCATAAACTCATAGTGAAACAGATTGGATACAAGACTGAAGAACGAGACATTAGAGTTGAACAAGACAAAACTACCGACATAAATGTTATTTTAAGTCAATTGGCCATATTCTCATTTAGAAGTGACCCAACTGGAGCCATGGTGTTTGTCGGTGGAGAAAAGTTGGGTACGACTCCCTGCCAAAAAGAATTAAAAACAGGCTCCTATGAGGTTTTTGCCCAAAAAGTAGGATACAAAGATTATAAAAAGAAGATGGATCTAAGTAGTGCCAGTCCTAATGTCATTATTTCCATGAACAGAATATACAACTACAAGAATGAGTTTTATGCAGAGGTTGGGGTTCGTGCAGGAACCTTTGTCTCTTTCGGCGGAACTATTGGTGGTTATTTTTCCAACGTAAACATAGAAGCATCTGCTTTCTATGGGACAGGGAATAGTGAAACTATTTATTGGAGTGGAAATGACACGAAGCCTATTTCAAGCATCTATCACCCAGAACTTGTGGTAAGCGGTAAGGTCGGATATGGAATAGCTGCAGGAACAAGATTCAGGATTACCCCACAATTGGGAATCAATTATCTGAGTCTGAAAGAATCAATGCAAGAGGAGAGCAATGTGACACCTGCAAATGGGAGCAATGTGACGAGTGCGCTTTTCGGAGTGCGTTTTTCGGCTATCATTACCAATCATTTTGGAGTGAGTTTGTCCCCTGAATATTCTTTTGGAGTAGGAAAATCCAATGGCTATAAAGAGTTGGAGACCGTGTCTTCAAAAATCAAAAATTGGGGACAAGGTTTTAATGTGAAATTAGGATTAATGATAGCGTTTTAAGATGAAACATATTGGTTTATACATATTGTTGGTATGCATAGTATTTGTTGGGTGTTCAGACAAATACTCGTCAGAATTGGGACTGAAGCCTACATTGACTCCAAGATACCTTAGGGTATCTCCTACGTCACTGTCGTTTTCTGCCAATCAGACCTCAAACCAAAGTGTGAACATTGAAACGATGGAAACACCTTGGAAAGTTGACAATGCCATTGATTGGGTATCTATTTCTGCTGCAAGCGGTCTGAGTAATTCAAATATAGATGTCAGCGCATCCGAGAACATCGATGCCAATGCGGCAAGAACTGGTGTATTTTATATAAAAGCGGATGTCAGCGATTGGAATTATGAAAAGGGTATTTCCGTCTCTCAAGGTGCTGCAACACCTTATATTAATGTGTCTCAATCAAACATTACATTAAAAGGAACCGCTTGTACATCAACATTTGACGTAACATCAAACTGTCCTTATACGGTGACAAATGATGCAGATTGGCTTACACTATCTCAAAAGGACAATAGTTTTGTTCTCAACGCTACGGCAAACGAAACCAGTCAATATCGCACGACAACAATACTGTTTTCATACAATGGAATTGACCAGGCAAGCAACAAAATTGTTGTAACTCAGGCTCCAGCTTCCATCAATGCCTCTACAAAGACTTTGACATTCGAGAATACAGCAGGAGAGGTTAAGGTTGAAGTTACTTCCGAATCAAGATGGACTGCATCTACATCTTATAGTTGGATTAATGTAACACCAGACAGTGGAGAAGCAGGAACGTCATTCATAACAATTTCCGTATCCCCAAACACTTCCGTTGATGAGCGGACTGGATATGTAATTCTTTCCATAGGTTCGGAAGAAAGAATACAAATTCCTATCAAACAACGAGGTATTTATATTGAGACCGACAAATCACATTTTGATTTCGAGGCATCATCTGCGACACAAACGATCCAAATCAACAGTAATACTTCATGGCAGGTATCGTCTGTTCCATCATGGGTAAAAGTAGACAAGACTAGCGGGACAGGGAATTCTGCAATAAAAGTCACAGTCGAAGACAATCCCAACACAACTGAAAGAAATGGTGAAATTGTGGTTTCTCAACCGGGTTTAAGTGCAATGGCTACAGTTAAAGTACATCAGAAAGGTAAAACTTTCGATGTGGCTACCACGACATTGACATTCAACGACAAAGAAGAATCGCAAACAATCACCATTGCTACAGATGGTACTTGGCGAGCATTTAATAGTGCCGATTGGATTAAAGTCTCACCAGAGACGGCAACAGGAAATTCCACTTTGACCATCACCGTGCAAGAAAACTCTACGGATGGGGAAAGAAGCGGTTCTGTAAGCATCATGATGGGTGATGCTTCCGCAACAGTAGCTATCGTCCAAAAAGGTAAATATTTTACTATAGACAATAGTTTGCTTGATTTTACAAGCAAAGGTGGCGACCTTAAAGTAACATTGACAACAAATGCACCATGGTCTGCAAGGAAAGATAATGCGGTTAACTGGCTGTCCATTTCTCCGACTAATGGCACAGGCAATGCTACCGTAAAACTTACAGCTTCGGACAATGCTTCTGTTAACAACCGTTCTGCAAATGTTTATATTGATGCTTTGGATAGAAGTGTGAATATCCTAGTGTCCCAAAAAGCACGGTACTTGACTGTGGATGCAAATGAATTGTTGTTCTATTCCAAGGGTGGAACATCAAATGTTGTAACCATATCCACAGACGGAACTTACTCCATAAACAGTTCTGACAAATGGTTGACAATATCAAGAAACGGAGACACCTTTACTGTTACTGCATCGGAAAATGACACAAAGGATGCCCGTATCGGCAAGATTACAATCTCGTTGACCGATTTGAAGGAAGGCTCTTATTCTGTCACGTTGACTGTCACTCAATTAAACTATGGAGGAACTTTCCTACGTAAAGATTTTGAGGAAGATAAAAACTATGACCACAATGGTACGTCATCAGGAAGCCTCACCATAACAGGCTTTGGAGAAGACTCCAATTATGACACCAATAGTCAAAGTGGAACAAAACTGTCTGTTGTAGGTTTTAAGTCGGATGCATGTTGGGATAGTTCTACAGCTTCAAGTGCCAAAGTAACGATAACGGGATATGAGCAAGACAAGAATCTTGATTCAGACACAAATTCATCGGGAACAGTAAATAAAGATGGTTACTCCGATGACAATAACTGGAATTAATAAACAAAGAAAAAATAAATAGTAAGAAATATGAAACAAGCAAGAATGATTACTCACAAGCTTATGGCAATGGCAATAGCATTGGTTATGGGTTCATGTTCGTCAGATGTTTTGTCTGACATGGGACAAGAAAGTCAAGGTAAGCATACTACCAAGATGGAGTTTGTAGGAAAGGTAATTGGCTTTGATCAACAAGTTTCCACTAATGCTAAAATGCAATCAAGAGCAGCAAGTAGTAGCACTTCATGGAAAGATGGCGATAAAATCTACATAACTTTCTATAATGGTACCAACATTATACCTGGCGAAGCTACTTATAGCAGCACATCTGGTTGGTCTGTAAGTTACGATGGCGATTTGGCGACAGGAAGCAACTTGAAATGCGAAGCTCGTTACTTTATTAATGCCACCTTCGCAAGCTCTTCTCTTGTTTCGCTCAATTCAAATTCTGAGATTTATGAGGATTTAAATGCGACATACGCTTACAGTAATGGTTCTTTGACAGTAACAGCAACTCTATCACCAAAGACGGGACGTATCCGCTTAACAGGAAAAGCTGGGGAGAAGATTTACACAACAGGAATTTCCGTATATACCACATTTGCACCTGCCATTAATACTTTCTCCACCTCTAATGCCATGATAACATCGACGGTGGCTTCAAACGGCTCTACACCTTATATATATGGTTACTTTACAGATGATGACCGTAGTCTTGGACTTGTAGGCTCAGATTATGCATTTACAAGAACTTGTACAAGCAGTATGTTCAATAAGGGCGAAAGTGGTTATATGGCAATACCGTCAGAAGCATCTCATAATAATTGGCGAAGTGGATTGTATGTTAAGGCAAGCGGCGTGGAATTCAAAATGATTCCTGTTGCAGGATTGGAAAGTGGATTCTTTTTGATGGCAGAAACAGAAACTACAGAAGCTTTATATAAATCAGTCAATGGTACATCTTCAACCTCACAATTGCCAATAATAGATTATTTTTCCTCCTATGCTTCATTTATTGAAAAGTTAAACAATGAGACTAAATTGAATTTTTCTCTCCCGACTTCATCACAATGGCTGTATGCAGCGAAAGGAGGAAACAAGTCCCAAAATTACACTTATTCAGGAAGCAACACACCTGGTGATGTTGCATGGTATGCAGCTAATTGTTCTCAAAAGCAAAAAGTTAAAACAAAAGCCCCAAACGAATTAGGAATATATGACATGAGTGGTAATGTGGCTGAATTGGTTGTAGACCGAAATCTTTCAGGTTACAATTATTCTTATTTTGGAGGTTCTTGGGCAGACAAGACCACAAATATAACTAGAGCATCATATGGAGGAACATATGACAATTTTGTCAGCGCGGTAGGTTTTAGATTAATTTTAACTTGTAAATAAAGTCATGTTGAAATTGAAGCATTTACCAACATATTGTGTAATTATGGCAGTAGTATTGATTATCGTCTACTTAGCCCATTTCTCTCATGCTCCCTTATCTGACAATACGTCAGATTGGGGTGCATGGGGAAGCTATGTGAATGTTGGAATAAGCCTCTTATCAATCTCGCTCATTTACATCACCTATAAAGAGCAACAAAAAAGTAACAAGATAGCAAGATTTGAGGAACATTATCATGTTGCTTTAAAAACAGCAGGAGAGCTTTTTGAGCGTAAAAAGGAAATTATAAAAGACTCATACAACAGAATTGAGAATCATTTTAGGAATCCATTCGACCCTCTTACTGATTATACGCAACGCAATACGAAAAATGTATTAGGGTATTACTATTCTTCTGCTGTTTTTGATGTTCAGCAAGAATGTGATGAAGTCTTTCGATATTTCTATACCGCTCTGAACTCTATCAAAAGCAGTCCTATCATTGATGCAGATGAAAAGGATAGATGTTATACAGAGATGTCTTGTCTATTTTCTGAAGAAGCAAGAATCTTGCTCCTCTTTTGGGGATATAATAAAGGAATAGATCTCTCAGACTACTACAACGAAGGAATGTTCCGTACGAGTATCATCAACAATAAAGCCCTTTTGAATATCGTCAAATTTGCATGTATAAGAGAAAGACCGAAAAAAGAAAAAGTAGATACAGAAAACATCGATTTAGAAGATTATTCTAATGAAGAGTTTAAAGATACATACAATAGATTATTCAACAATAAAAACAAACAACAATGAAAAAGATTATCATGCTTTTAATGGCACTCTGCATGGTATTGCCTGCATTGAATGCCCAGAACAACAAGGCACTGAACAAAGCCTTGAAGAAAGAGTACAAAGTGAAGGTGAAGGAATTCAAAAAGGGAGGATGGATGCTTTATGGCTCGTCTCGCTCTCTTGATGTAGCCCTTCTCAACCACTATGGTAAGCTCAATAAAGAGGGAGAAGAAGCCTACGAGATAGTAGGTACCTGCTCCAAATTTAAGTCAAAGAATGTGGGTCATCAGACTTGTATCAACAATGCTTGTAACATCTATGCCCAACAGGCTGGTAGACAGTTAAAAGGGCGTATTGTAAGTGATATTGCCGGTAATGGTGATGATGTATCAGGAGAGTTTGACCATTTTTATGCAGCCTACGAGAGCCTTGTACAAAAGGAACTCAACGGCGAGTTACAGGAGTCTTTCTCCGTTATCCGCAGCAACAAGGACGGAAGTTACGAGATGCAGACATTCTTTGTGGTAAGCGAAAGTGCTGCCAGCCGAGCAAGAATCCGTGCATACGAGAATGCTGCAAAAGAAAGTGCTGCCGCCCAAAAATATGCAAAGAAGGTAAGCGACTTTGTTCGCGAAGGATTCAAACCAACAACCGTTTCTACATCCACCAATGACTAAACGAATAATTGTTTTACTGGCTATGAACTTTTGCCTCATTTCAACTTTCTCGCAAAGTTGGGATGAGGTAATACGTAATACCCAAACTTATCTCTCTGGTGAAGGTTGGGGAGCGACAGTTGAGGAAGCTGACCAACAGGCACTCGCTGCATTGATAAGCAAAATATCCGTTGTGGTAAGCAACGACTTCTCTATCACAGAAGACGAGCGTACAACCAATGGAAAACTTGATGCAGCAAGTTATACGACCTCGAAAGTACAGACATACTCAACCGCCACATTGACCAATACGGAGCGCATAGTCATAGACAACAATCCCGAACAAGCTCATATTGGCCGATTTATCAAACGAAGCGAACTGAACAAAATCTTTGAAGGAAGAATACGCACCATAAAAGAGTATATTCGCTTGGGAAAAATGGCAGAAGAAGCATGCAAGATAGACGATGCGCTAAGAAATTATTATTGGGCATATTCTTTGCTCAAATCTGTGCAGCGACCGTCGAGTGTCGTTTATTCGGATGAAGAAACAGGAGAAACAATATATCCTTTAACTTGGCTTCCGCAACAGATTACAAATATCCTAAAGGATTTGAGCGTTAAAGTTACTAGTAACGATGGCACTAATGTCGATTTATTGTTCAAGTATAAAGGTCAACCAGTCAGTACGCTTGACTTCACCTACTTCGACGGACGCAATTGGAGCAACATATGTAGTGCGAAGGACGGACGTGGAACAATGGAATTCAGTAAAGGATTGGTTCCTGACAACGTTCAAATCAACTACGAGTACGCCTATCGTGGTCAAGCTCACATCAACCAGGAAATACAAAGCGTACTGAATGTCGTAAAAGGGCAATCCATACGTGCAGCAAGGGTAAACCTGCAAATAGGAAAGATTAGAGAAAGTACTGACAATACACTATCTTTGGGTAAGTTAAGGACAAATGAAACCATGTTGCCTGTTGTAAACGATGGTTCTTATAGAGCTATGTTAACCAAAGTGTTAAATGCGATAAAGAGGCACGATTATGATGTTGTGCGTCCCCTTTTCACAGATGATGGCTGGAGTATGTTTACAAGTCTTGTAAGATATGGCAATGCCAGAATACTCAATACTAAGGATTGCCAGTTTAGCCAACTGCGTGACTATGTAATTGCAAGAAGTATACAAATGTCTTTCTCCTTCAAGAAAGGATTGAGAAAGGACTTTGTGGAAGATGTGGTCTTTACTTTTGACAAAAATCAGAAAGTAGACTGTATTGCTTTCGGTCTTGACCGCAAAGCCAAACAAGACATCATGAAGCGTGGCGCATGGACTCCTATTGCTCGTCAAACAATCATGCAATTTCTTGAAAACTACAAAACGGCATACGCACTGAAGCGGCTTGACTATCTCAAAACAATATTTGATGACGATGCAGTCATTATTGTAGGTCATGTGGCTGAAAGACTCGTTGCAGACAGACATAACAAGGATATGCCTGTAACATTCCATACACAGAGGCATATCAGTCGAGTACAGTATAGCAAGGACCAGTATATGAAGAACTTGGAAGCTTGTTTCAGAAGCAATGAGTTTGTAAACATACGATTTGCAAATAATGACGTTCGCAAGGCAAAAAATGGCGAGGAGTATGGCATACAAATTAAGCAAGACTATTATTCGACAAACTATGGTGACCAAGGCTACCTCTATTTGCAAGTTGACTTAGAGGATTCACAAAAGCCTATAATCAAGGTTAGAACATGGCAACCTGAACCAGATCCTGAGATAGGCTTATTTGGACTTGGCAATTGGTAAACACCACATAAGAACTATGCGTAAGTACATTTTTAGACTATTATTGTACTCTTCTTCGAGAAGTTATGCTTAAGAAAAGAATCTGCAGAACCTAGTCAACAGATTAAATCACACATAGCATAAAATATTCATTCTATTAAAGAGATAGCTAATCCCCCCACACGTTCTAAAAAGGCGTGTGGGAGACTTTCAGGAAATACAAATGGGGCTTGACAGGCAAGCAACTGAACCTCATCCCGCTTTGTGCCTCCGAAAGGCACGAAATTGCCCTAGTTGGGGCAACTTTCTATCCTTACTACAGCTGTTAACTGCCATGCCTAGGCACTTTGCAAAATGAGCAGAACTCCACTTTGCTATCGCCTACACTTCCCTTCGCAGCGAAAATATTATTCTTGCTGGCGATGCTCTTCTGCGTCAGCCTGCAGACAATGGCGCAAACCGATGGCGACAACCCTGAAGACAGGGAGGTGGATATGGATGCTCCTACCTTCGAACCGATGGTAAAGGTGGGAAAGGCTCTGGTGGATAAAGACAGCATTCAATACGTGCAGGTGAACAACGTGTATGTTTATCCACAGCCAGTGTTCAAAAACGCCAAGGAGCGCATGGCTTACAACCGACTGGTGTATAACATCAAGAAGGTGTTGCCGATAGCCAAGGAGGTGAGAAAGATTATCATCGAAACGGGCGATTATCTGGAGACTCTTCCTAACAAGAAGGCGAAGGATGCCCACATGAAACTGGTGGAGAAAGACATCAAGCAGCGATATACGCCAAGAATGAAGAAGCTTACCTATGCTCAGGGCAAGCTCTGCATCAAGTTGGTGTATCGCGAATGCAATTCTTCTTCCTATCACCTTATCCAAGCCTTCCTGGGTCCTATCCGTGCCGGCTTCTACCAGGCATTTGCCACCCTCTTCGGTGCCAGCCTCAACAAGAAGTACGATCCGAACGGAGTGGATAGACTGACGGAAAGAGTAGTTAGACAGGTAGAATCAGGACAGATTTAATCATACTCCTTATTAAGAAAACCAATACCCTTAGGGAAAGTTGTGGATACTATTAAGAGTATTTGTCTATACTATTAGGAGAAATCTCCGTTCATAAGTTTTGAATGTGCATTCATAAGTTTTGAATGTATGTTCAAAAGCTTTGAACATACGTTCAACGACGCTGAACGGAGATTTCTCCTAATGAAAAAAAGAAATGCCCCTAGAGGTAACTGCTTTTCCTCTAGGGACATTCCTTTTTATTCCTCCGTATAAAGCACCTGGATCATGGTCTGACCCACTGCCTTCAACACATTCTTATCCAAATGAGCCATGTCATCGATTACCGTATGCCAGGTAGGACCGAAACTGCTCTGCTGACAATCTGGGTAATACGCTATCACATCGATGGTTGGAATCTTAGCCTTCTGGTTCACAGGGATATGGTCGTCGGTAATCATTCCGCCATCACTCTTAGGGAAATAACTGCCGTAACCAGCCTGGCGGGCTGCAGCCCAAACCTTCTTCACAATGCCACCGGCATACTGCATCGACATGCCCTCGCGGTAGAACTTGGCACCCTGACCGCCTACCATATCGAGAAGAATGCCGTAACGAGGATTGTAACTATCCGGCTTGTTCTCACTCCAATACTGCGCACCCAGCGCCCAACTGTCGCCATCATCCTGCACATCAGCCCACTGAGGCGTACCCCAGTCTTCCGTATCGAAACATACGAAATCTACTCCGATATTCGGATTCAACTTCTTGTCTGCCTGCAACTGACGGGCCACCTCAAGCATCACGGCCACACCGCTGGCACCATCGTTGGCAGCCAGCACAGGCTTGCGCCAATTGGTACTGTCGGGGTCGTTATCAGCCCAAGGACGACTGTCCCAATGGGCACAGAGCAGGATGCGGGTCTGCGCCTTCGGGTTATAGTGGGCGATGATATTGGTATTCTTCAATATCGTGCCATCATAGCCCTTCAGGTCGGCCTTCTGGGTCTCCACCTCACAGCCAAACTGCTTGAATTTGCTCACAATCCATTCGCCACACTTATCGTGCGCCTCGCTATTCATCACACGAGGACCGAAATCGCATTGCACCTGGCAATAAGCCAGCGCCGAATCGGCATTGAAGGCAGGACCTACGGGATTCAGCTTCTCGGCTTCCTCAACCTCCTGAACATCTGGCGAACTCGAACTGTTCGCATTCTTATAGCTGATGGTACCAGCCACCACTCCGGCAGCCACCACCAAGCCCAAAATTATCTTCATTTTCTTCGTCATCGTATTTACTTTGAACTTTCAGATTTGAACTTTGAACTTTATGATTACTTAATAACTATCGAATTGGCTTTCCCTTTGGCCGCCGAACGTTGTTTCTTCGTTCTTCACTCTTCATTCCTCACTTTCCAAAGTTCTGCACCTGCGTCATCACTCTGAGCCAGTTGCCTCCCCAAATCTTGGCGATATCCTGCTCGCTGTACTTGCGGCGCAGCAGCTGGAGGGTGAAGTTGATGAGTTCAGAAGAGTCGGCAAGACCGCGGATGCCTCCATCTCCATCGAAATCGGTACCGAGACCTACGTGGTCGATGCCCATCACGTCGATGGCATGCTCCAGGTGGGCGATGGCATCCATGATGTCTGCTCCTCCCTCCTTGCGCAGGAATCCGTGGTAGAGCGTGGTATGCGCCACACCGCCACGAGCCGCCAGGGCACGCATCTGGTCGTCGGTCAGGTTGCGGGGAACATCGCAGAGCGCACGGCTGCTGCTATGGCTGCACACAATAGGGGTCTGACTGATTTCGAGCGCATCGTAGAAACTCTTCTCTCCGGCATGACTCAGATCCACCATGATGCCATGGCGGTTCATCTCCTGAATCACCTTGGCTCCGAAACTGCTCACGCCATTGTGGGTATTGCAGCCACGGGCACTGTCGCAGATGTCGTTGTCGCCATTGTGACAAAGGGTGATATAAACGATGCCGCGCTGGGCAAAATGCTTCACATTGCTCAGGTCGTGCTCCAAGGCAAGACCGTTTTCGATGCCCAGCATGATGCTCTTTCTGCCTTTTCGCTTATCGCTGTAGAGATCGGTAGGCGTGCGGGCGATGCTGAGATACTGGCTGTTCTTGCTCACTATCTCCTCTATCTTGTCGAAGATGAGGTCGGCATACTGCGCCGGTCCCTGCACATCGAAATCCACCTTGCTGCTGAAGCTCTCGCCTATCTTAGGCTGCGGCAGATAGGCCACCATGGTAGTGGCATCCTGATGACCGTCGGTCATCTTGTGCAAATCCACGAGGATGCGGGAATCACGATGGTCGAACTTGATGCCTTGCGGGAAGAACATCGGCGTATCGCAATGGGTATCGAGGGTAAGGATGCGCTTATGCAACTGCTTGGCTGCATAGAAATTATTTGCCTGGTTTACAAGCCACAGGAAAAGCTTTCCGCCTTCCTCGCCGAGCCATTCCGGATGCCACTGTACACCGAGAATCTGCTTATATTCGCTGCTTTCTATCGCCTCGATGATGCCATCGGTAGATTTGGCGATGATGCGCATGTGTTTGCCCGGCTCGCTCACCGCCTGATGGTGGAACGAGTTGACGAAAATCTTCTCTGCCTCATATATATTATATAAGGTGGAATCTTTCTTGATTTCAACACTATGAGTAGGTTCAGAGCGGTCGGCATCCTGACTGTGCTTCACCTGCTGCTTAATATCCTGATACACCTTTCCGCCCAGGGCAATGGCCAGGGTCTGGATGCCGCGGCAAATGCCGAGCATCGGAATCTGACGGTTGAACGCCAGACGGGTAAGCATCAGTTCTGCCGCATCACGCTCCTGGTTGATGTTGTGAAGACGAGGCGAAGGCTCTTCGCCCATCCACAGCGGGTTATGGTCGCCGCCACCGGTGAGGATGAGACCATCCAGATGCTCCAGGGTATTGACGATAACGGTGCTATCAGCAACAGGAGGGATGATGACAGGCGTTCCGCCTGCCGCAATCACCTGCTTGTAATAACGGTCGCGAAGCGTAGCATCAATCCCTTCATAATTGGCAGTGATGCCAATCAGGGGTTGACGCTTCGCTTCGGGAAAAGAAGAGTACGCACCCTTGAGATGCGACTCCAAGTCAAATGTTTCCATTTGTTTATTTCTAAATACAAAAAAATTACTCTTCCTCCAAAAGAACAGGCACCTCGCGCTTGATACTCTGCTCAAGCGAGATGAGTGTTTCGGTAGAAACTACGCCTGGGATAGCCTGGAGCTTGTTGTTGAGCAAGTCCATGAGCTGCTCGTTATCGCGGGCATATAACTTCAGGAGCATCGTGTAAGAACCGGTTGTGAAGTGACACTCCACAATCTCCGGGATATTCTGAAGTCTTTCTACCACCTTCTTATACATATTACCGCGTTCCAGGTTAAGACCCACGTATGTGCAGGTAGAATAACCCAGGCTCTTAGGGTTTACATCGAAACCACTACCCGTGATGAATCCATCTTCCATCAGGTGCTGAACACGCTGGTGGATGGCTGCACGAGATACGCCGCACTCAGCGGCTACGTCCTTAAAAGGAATGCGAGCATTCTTGGAAAGGATGCCGAGAATCTTTCTGTCAAGATTGTCTATTTTTTCCATTTCTTTTTCTATTATTATGTTTGCTATTTTAAGGTATTTCTATACCAGATAGCAAAATTAATAAAAACTATCGAAACAGACAACAAAATGCACGAATATTTTGCAATATCCGTGCATTTTGTTGTTTTTTATACTGATTTTAACCAAAAAATCAGTTTTTCTCTTCTAAAAGACTGTTACTTTCTCTTCTTAGAGCCAGCTTTCTTGGCAGCAGACTTAGCTGGAGTTTTTGCCACCTTCTTCTCTGCACCTACGGCTACATCTTCCTTCAATTCGCCAGCAGGCTCAGCCTTTACTTCAGGCTTTACGATGCTGACAAGCTCCAGGTCAAAGACCAAGGTTGAATATGGAGGAATCTGACCAGCCTGGCGCTCGCCGTAAGCCAACTCGTAAGGGATGTAAAGCTGCCACTTGCTGCCTACAGGCATAGTAGTGAGAGCCTCGGTCCAACCCTTAATCAGGTTGCCGGCACGGAACTTATCGGTCTTGGCACCACCATGCTTAGAAGTAGCATCGAATACAGTACCATCAATCAGACGACCCTCGTAGATTACCTCTACCTCGTCGGTAGCCTTAGGCACCTCGCCCTGACCAGCCTTGATAACCTTATACTGCAAACCGCTAGGCAACACCTTTACACCTGACTTCTTGGCATTGGCAGCAAGGAATTTCTCGCCTGCACCTGCCAGAATCTGGGTCTTGAACTCACCAGCCTTCTTCACGCTGAAAAGAGTTGTATCGTTGGCAAGAGCAGCCACGAAACCGCGGCTGAACATAGCTGCATCGATAGAATCCTTGGCACTCTTCAATTCCTCACGGGTTCCAGGCAGAATGCGCTGGTTCACCATCTGGGCAATCTGCATACCCACGATGTAGGCAGTGCCCTGAGGAGTATTAGCCTTGGCAATAGCCTCCTCGTAACCACGGATGAAGTCTGCCATATAAGCAGTATCCACCTTATAACTCTGCTGGATGAAAGGAATCAGGCCACGTGTGGCATGAACACCAGCTGCATAACTCAACGAATCGCTCTCTGTAGCAAGAACCACAGGAGTAACCTTCTTAACATTCTTCTTCTTTGCTGCACTAGCAGTAAACAAAGAAGCACTCGCCACGAGGACGAGTGCTATCATTAAATATTTCTTCATTTCTTATAAGTCCTCTACTCAAAATGAGTTCCCACAAAAATTACTTGCCACCTACAGAAATCAACTCAATCTTGAAGATCAATACAGAGAATGGCTTGATCTGACCCTGCT
>ERZ1023853.128-NODE-128-length-19226-cov-14.149288_pt1 | contig 19226 bp, 10 predicted proteins | sample MGYA00380386_ERZ1023853 | MGnify/ENA primary metagenome ERZ1023853 (study PRJEB33179, sample SAMN07449009) | human gut metagenome | biome: Human-gut; feature: Human associated habitat; material: Faeces | host: Homo sapiens | place: India: Bhopal | collected...
CGGCGAAGTTGTAGTCGTTGGTTATGGTCAGCAGAAGAAGGCTTCTGTCGTAGGTGCCATTACCCAGACCACGGGTAAGGTGTTGGAGCGTGCGGCTGGTATCAGCGATATCGGTTCTGCCCTGACTGGTAACCTTCCTGGTGTCGTAACTACTGCATCTAGCGGTATGCCTGGTGAGGAGGAACCACAGATTGTGATTCGTGGTACTTCTTCTTGGAACAACTCTTCTCCTCTCGTCCTCGTGGATGGTATCGAGCGTCCTATGTCGAGCGTGGATATGCAGTCTGTTGCCACTATCTCTGTATTGAAGGATGCATCTGCCACTGCCGTTTACGGTGTGAAGGGTGCCAATGGTGTTATCTTGATTACTACCAAACGTGGTTCCGAAGGTAAGGCGCAGATTAGTGTTACTGCCAATGCCGTGATGAAGATTCCTTCTAAGCTCCCTGATAAATATGATTCATACGATGCGCTGAGAGCTAGAAATACAGCCATCGAGCATGAGTTGAACATCTCTCCTGGTAGTTTTGACAAGATGAAACCAATGAGCTTCATCGAGAACTATCGCAACCAGGCTACCTTGGAGCAGCAGGAGCGTTATCCTAATGTGGATTGGCAGAAGTATTTGTTCAAGGACTATACAATGTCTTACAATGCCAATGTCAATGTAGCAGGTGGTACCAAGTTTGTGAAGTATTTCGCTGGTGTTGACTTTGTGTCAGAGGGTGACCTTTACAGGGATTTCGGTAATGGACGTAATTATAACACAGGTTATAGCTACAATCGTGTGAACGTTCGTTCTAACCTCGACTTTAGCATCACCAAGTCTACGGTGTTCAAGGTTAACCTCGCTGGTTCCAATGGTGTGCGCAAGGCTCCTTGGGTAAATAGTAGCGACGGCTATAGCGATTGGCAAGTCAGCCAGCAGTGGTCTGGAGCCTATAATATCTCTCCAGATGCTTTCTTGCCAAGATACAGCGATGGATCTTGGGGATATTTGCCAGGTTCTACTAATGTAACTAACTCTGCTCAGCAGGTGGCTCTTGGCGGTACGATGAATTCTACGACCACTCGTATCACTACCGACTTCGTGTTGGAGCAGAAACTTGACTTCATTACCAAGGGACTTTCTGCTCGTGGTATGATTTCTTGGGACAATACCTTTGTTGAGAAGAATCGTGGTATCGATGATATGAACCATGATCCACAGCTCAAGTGGATTGATCCAGAGACCGGTGCTGTATCTTATAAGAAAGCATACGAGGATTATGATAAGTTCGATTATACGGTAGGTAACAAGTGGACCACCAAAGGTGGTGAGGTTAACAACAGGGCTACTCAGCGCAACCTCAACTATCAGGCTCAGCTCAACTGGGCTCGCACATTTGGCAAACACAGTATTTCTGCCATGGGTCTTTTCGGACGTCAGGAGTATGCTACGGGACCTATGATTCCTTCTTATCGTGAGGACTGGGTGTTCCGTACCACATACGATTGGAACTCTCGTTACTTCTTCGAGTACAATGGTGCTTACAATGGTTCTGAGAAGTTCTCTTCCGACAACCGATTCGCATTCTTCAGTTCTGGTGCGCTGGGATGGATGATCTCAGAGGAACCATTCATGAAGTATCTTCGTGAGCATAAGATTGTGGATATGATGAAGCTTCGTGCTTCATACGGTGAGATAGGTGATGACAACGTAGGCGACCGCTTCCTCTATATGAGCCAGTGGGCATACGGTGGCAAGACCTTTATGGGTAACACAGATAGTGACAAGGAGTCTATCTATACTTGGTACCGTGAGTCATCCGTAGGTAATCCTAATGTACACTGGGAGAAAGTGAAGAAGGTAAACTTCGGTCTTGACTATGGCTTCTTGGGCGGCTTGATTACTGGTGCCGTGGATTTCTTCCATGATACTCGTACCGACATTTTGGTTTTAGGCAATTCTCGCTCTATGCCATCTTATTTTGGTCAGACAGCTCCAGCTGCCAACTTGGGTAAGGTGACTACCAGTGGTTATGAGTTAGAAGTGAAGTTCAATAAGGTATTTGCCAACCAGATGCGTCTTTGGGCTAACTTCAACATGACCCATGCTACCAATGAGATCAAGATTAAGGATGATGCAGCATTGCTTCCTTCTTATCGCAAGCAGGCAGGTCATTCAATCGGACAGACCTATACTTATCTGGACAAGGGTTTCATCCAGAACTATGATGAACTCTATGGCTCACCAAAGATGGATTCCAACGATGGCAATCGCCTTCCAGGTGACTACTATATCGTAGACTTCAATGGAGATGGTAAGGTAGATAATGTGAACGATATTGTGCCTTACGGCTATACAAGCAGTCCACAGAATACATACAATGCCACTATCGGTTTCGAGTATAAGGGCTTCAGTTGTTTCGCACAGTTCTATGGTGTAACCAATGTAACTCGTGATGTAACGATGATCAGCCTTGTTGATCCTATGTTGGCTAACGTTTACAACCAAGGTACATGGTGGAGCGATGATCACATTAATGCAGATGTGTTAACACCTCGCTATAATTCCAAGCCAATGAGCAATTCGGCTTACTATGGCACACAGTATCTCTGTGATGGTTCATATATCCGTCTGAAGAACGTAGAGATAGCTTACACTTGGAATGGTGGATGGATCAAAAAACTGGGTCTGAACAATCTCAAGGTCTATGTAAGTGGTAACAACCTCTGGCTTTGGACCAGACTGCCAGACGACCGTGAGTCTAACTTCTCAAGTTATGGTGGTGCCTATGGTGCTTATCCAACCATGAAGCGTGTTAACTTCGGTGTCAAGTTTAATCTTTAAACAAGCATAATATAATGAAACGAAATATAGTAAAACTTTTTTGTGCGCTGAGTCTCATGGGTGGATTCGCTTCTTGTACAGATTATCTGGACAAGAGCCCTGATTCTACCGTGAGTGCTGACCAGGCGTTCAAGAACTTCACCAATTTCCAGGGTTACGTTGAGGAGGTTTACAACTGTATTCCTAACAAGGAGTCAAACGGATGGTGTACTACTTTTAACTGGGGTGAAGATGAAATTATGAATACAGGTTTGGGTGATAGCCATGTAACAGCCCATTTTGATTTGGGAGACTATCGTAACTGGTACACCAATAACCAGAGTTTCTTGTTCCGACCAAAGAGTGGTAATCCTGGTGAGTTTCTAGACCCAACTTCTACCAACAAGTTTGCACATTCTTTGGAGCATTCTTGGTATTGCATTCGTAAGTGTAATCTAGGTCTTGCGAATCTGGACAAGATGACAGACTGTACTCAGGAAGAGAAGAACATCATCAAGGGTCAATTGCTCTTCTTCCGTGCTTGGTGGCATGAGGAGATGATGGAATTCTTTGGTGGTATGCCATACGTAGATACCGTATTGGATGGTAGCCAGACATTGACATTGCCTCGTCTCTCTTTCCAAGAGTGTGCTAAGAGATGTGCTGAAGACTTTAGAGCTGCAGCCGATCTTCTGCCAAACGATTGGGATAAGACCACAACTGGTAAGAAAACATTGGGCAAGAACGACCTTCGCATCACCAAGGTTTGTGCCTTAGGCTATATGGGCAAGGTGCTTCTTTGGGCTGCTTCTCCATTGAATAACATTGGTGCAGAGTTAGGTGCTTCTAAGAATGGCGATACCTATAAGTATAATGTAGAGCTGGCTGCTCAGGCTGCCGATGCTTTGGGTGAGGCTCTTTCTGAGGTAAACTCAGGAAAGACTCCTTATGCTTTGGCTGAGTATAAATATTCTAATATTTATGATCATGAGGCTGCCGATGGTTCTTCTTCCAACTTCTCTGACATCTTCCGTACAACAGGCCAGGGTTGGAAACAGCCTGGTTCTACCGAGGCCATCCTGCGTGCTCCTTATATTGGTGCGAATGGTTCTAACTGGAACTTTACCAAGCTTTGGGGTATCAAGATGAATGGTATTGTGGAGCATGATGCTTTGATTCATCAGCCTACCGCCAACTATGTTAATTATTATGGTATGGCAAATGGTCTTCCATTGGATGACCCAGAGTCTGGTTTCGATCCAAAGCATCCGTTCAAGAATCGTGATCCACGTTTCTATCACGACATCGTGTTTGATGGATTCCAATACATCAATACAACGATTGCCAAGGAGGATCCTGATTATCAGTTCAAGTATGTTCAGATGTATTCTGGCAGTAATTTGCGCAGTTCTTCTGATAATGGTTGCCGTACTGGTTATTACTGCCAGAAGTTGGTTCCTCATCAGGCTAACAAATATGATGGTATGTACAACTGGGGTGGTGCTTTGCAGTGCGATTTGCCTTATATGCGTCTTGCCGACATCTACTTGATGTATGCTGAGGCTGGTGCAGCCGCTCAGGGTGCAACCTATAAGAGCAGCAAATGTAATCTGACAGCAGAAGATGCCATCAATGTACTTCGTGATCGTGTAGAGGCAGGTCATGTGGCTGCTAAATTTGCTGCTGATCAGCATAAGTTTATGGACGAGGTTCGTCGTGAGCGTGCCGTTGAGCTGGCTTTCGAGGGCTTCCGTTGGAACGACTTGCAGCGTTGGTTGCTCCTTACCGAATATCCTTACAACATCAAGACTTCACAGGAGTTTAAGCGTGTAGGCGATTATGACTTCACCAAGAACGACCCACGTGACGCTGAGGTAACAGGATGGAGTGAGAAGACCATCGTAACTCGTGATTTCACAGAGAAGCATTATCTCTTGCCACTCAAGGAAGACGATGTCTACTTGTATCCAGAGTTCGGACAGAATCCAGGATGGTAATTCGTCAGCTTAGTGTTTTTCTAAAACATAAACTTCGAAATAATCATATCATATATGAAAAGTAATAAGAAAACAATATACTCTGCCTTGACAGTAGTGACGGCTCTACTTGCCCAGTTGCCAGCAACTGCACAGGAGACTGCTGACAGCGCAATGGTCAACGTAGCCTTTAAGAAGGCTCAGAAGAGTGACGTGCTCGGTGGTGTCAGCACCGTCGATGTCAGAGAATTGACAGAGAAAAACTATAATACCTATAGCCTTGACAATATGCAAGGCTATGTGTCAGGTTACAATGGCAACGGCATGTGGGGATATTCTAACGCACTTGTCCTCATTGATGGTGTGCCACGTGAGGCAAGCAACGTAACCCCTGCCGAGATAGAGAGCATCTCTTTCCTCAAGGGTGCACAGGCTTCTGTGCTTTATGGCAGCCGTGCTGCCAATGGTGTAATCATGATTACCACCAAGCGTGGTCGAGTAAGCGATGGCTTGAAGGTAAAGGTGAATGCCAATACGGGTTGGAATGTGGCTAAGGCTTATCCTGAGTATCTCGGTTCTGCCGAGTACATGAGCCTTTACAACGAGGCTTTCCTCAACGATGGAGGTAATCCAAACAACTTGCCATACAGCCCAGAGAGCATCTATAATTATGCTTCTGGTCAGAACCCTTATCGCTACCCTAGCGTAGATTTCTATTCTTCTGATTATATCAAGAAGGCTTTCAATCGCTCTGAGGTGTCTGCAGAGATAGAAGGTGGTAACCAGCGTGCGCGCTTCTATGCCAATATCAGTTATAACCGTGCAGGCGACAACTTGAACTTTGGTGAGGCTAAGAATGACTATACCGATCGCTTTAACGTGAGAGGTAACGTGGATATCGAGTTGAGCAAAACCATCAGTGCATACGTCAATGCCAATGCTACCTATTATAGCTCTAAGTCTGCCAACAATAGTTATAAGTATTGGGAGTTGGCTCGTACCTTCCGTCCTAACCGTGTGGCTCCGCTGATTCCTGTCGATATGATAGATCTGAATGCCAAGTCTGCCTTGACCATGATCGGTGCTACAAGCAACCTCATTGATGGCAAGTATTTCTTGGGTGGAACCAACTTGGACCAGAGCAATGTCTTTGGTGATATCTATGCTTCTGGTACCAATGTATATCATAGCCGTCAGTTCCAGTTTGATGTAGGTCTTAATTTCGACCTTTCTTCTGTACTCAAGGGCTTGAGCTTCCACACCATGGTGGCTATCGACTATGCTACGCTCTACACCACATCATTTAATAATACTTACGCTACATTCCAGCCAACATGGGCTAACTATAATGGCAAGGATGTTATCGTAGGTCTTAACAACAATGGTACAGTGGATAAAAAGTCGGGTGTGCAGAACATCTCTGGCTCTGCCGATAATCAGACTATCGCTTTCAATGCTCACTTCGATTACGACCGCACCTTCAATGATGTGCACAATGTAAGTGCTATGTTGGTGGCTAATGGTTATCAGCAGACTAAGTCGGGTGAGTATCATAAGACCAGCAATGCCAACATGGGCTTGCAGCTCTCTTACAACTACGACCATAAGTACTATGCCGACTTTGCGTTGGCTACACCATGGTCAGCCAAGTTGCCTTCTGCCAAGCGTTTGGGCTTGTCTCCATCCGCTACATTGGGTTGGCGCTTGTCTAAGGAGAAGTTCATGGAGAATTCTTTCTTCGATGACTTGACACTCAGCGCAAGCTACACCGATATGAAGACCGACCTGGGTATTGATAATTACTACATGTACTTGGGCACCTATCAGAATGGTGGCTGGTGGGACTGGAATGGTGGTTCTGGCCATCCAGCAGTTCAGGCTAAGCGAGGTGGAAATGATGACTTCAACTACTTGCATCGCAAGGAATTCTCGGTCAATCTGCATGCAGAGGTGCTCGATAAGTCTTTGAGTTTTGATGCATCTTACTTCCTCTCTAAACTGACCAATGGTATCATCCAGGCTCGCAATCAGATGCCAAGCTATTTGTTTAGCTATTATCCAGAGTCTTCATTCGTACCATATATGAACTACAATGAGGATAAGCGTACAGGTTTTGACTTGGGTGTGAACTACAAGAAGCAGATTGGCGAGTTTGGTGTTGGTGTCGGTGCTAACTTGACTTACTACACCACCAAGGCAACCAAGCGTGATGACTCACAGTATGCTGATGCTTATCAGTATCGTCAGGGACAACCTCTGGATGCCATCTGGGGTTATGAGTGCGAAGGCTTCTTCAAGGATGATGACGATATCGCAAATTCTCCTAAGCAGATTATCGGTGGTACCATCCGTCCTGGTGACTTGAAGTACAAGGACCAGAATGGTGATAACGTTATCGATAGCAAGGACCAAGTTTACTTGGGCAAGGGAGGCTGGTATGGTACTCCTACCACACTCGGTATCAACGTAACATTGAAGTACAAGAACTTCACGCTCTTCTTGCTCGGTACAGGCAACTTCGGTGCCAAGGCAGTGAAGAACTCTACCTACTACTGGGTGGGCGGTGACGCTAAGTACACAGCAGAAATGCGTGGCAGATGGACTCCAGAGACAGCAGCTACTGCTACCTATCCACGTCTGACAACAGAGGCTGGTACAAACAACTACCAGACATCAGACTTCTGGATGTACTCTACAGACCGCTTCGACCTGCAGAAGGTACAGCTTACATACGACTTCCCTAAGTCAATGTTCATGAAGAGCTTCGTTCGTGGTCTCCAACTCTTTGTAAATGGTAACAGCTTGCTGACCATCGCCAAGGAGCGCAAGATACTGGAGATGAATGTTAACAATTCAGGTGCAGCACCTTTGAATCGCTTCTATAGCATCGGTGCTAAGGTATCATTCTAAGATTTATAAAAAGAATAAAATTATGAAATTATCAAGATTATTATTGATAAGTGCAGTCGCAATCTCACTCACATCTTGTGATGACTTGTTTGAACCTGCCTTGGAAAATAACCAAGATATCAGCCAGATGTACAAGGATCCACAGTTTGCTCGTGGCATTCTTGACAATGCTTACTTGGCTTTGCCATATAGCACTACTCCATCTACCGATGTGGCTACCGATGATGCTGTCACCAACGACAACTCTGGCGACCTCTTCAATTACAGAAAGATGGCTACAGGTTCTTGGGCTGCAAATATGAACCCTGTATCACAGTGGGATGGTCGTTATCACGCCATCCAGTACTGTAACTTGATGTTGGAGAACTGTGATAAGGTGGAGTGGTCTTACTCTAGTAAGGTGCTCAATAAGATGTATGCCGACAACTATAAGGGCAATGCCTATGCACTGCGTGGCTTGCACCTCTTCTACCTGCTCCGTGCACATGCCGGAATGGTAGATGGACAGTTGATGGGTGTGCCTCTCCATCTCGCATCAGAGACTTCTTCATCTGATTTCAATCTGCCTCGTAATACCTTCAAGGAGTGCATCGACCAGATTATTTCCGACTTTGACGAGGCTTTGAAGTATCTCCCAGAGCAGTATGGTGATGTGGATGAGGATAAGGTTCCTGCCAAGTATGCACAGGAAGGTGCTTCTAATGCAGAGTATAACCGTGCCTTTGGTTCTATCCATCGTGGTAAGATTGATGGCAGAATCATCTCTGCCTTCAAGGCTCAGGTTGCCATCATGGCTGCTTCTCCAGCCTACGCTTCTGCTGGGACTTTCACATACGAGGATGCAGCCAAGCTTGCTGCTGACTGTTTGAATAAGTTTGGTGGCTTGACAGCTTGTGACCCTGATGGATGGAAGTGGTTCAACAATAAGAGCGTAATCGATAAGTTGGGTGCTACTACAGATAATCCTAAGGAGATTATTTGGCGTGGTGCCATTGACGAGAACAACTCATTGGAAGGCGACAACTATCCTCCTTCTCTCTATGGTAAGGGTCGTATCAACCCAACCCAGAACTTGGTGGATGCTTTCCCTATGGCTAATGGTTATCCTATCTCTGATGCCAACTCTGAGTATAATGCCAATGATCCATTCGCCAACCGTGACCCTCGTTTGAAGGCTTACATCCTGGTAAATGGCGATAAGATGGGGTCTACTGATGGTGTGGTTAACTCAGCAGCTGACTCTAAGACCACTGATGGTCTGAACAAGGAGAATGGTAAGTCAACCAAGACGGGTTACTATCTCCGTAAGTTGCTCCGCTCAGACATCAACCTCAACCCTAACTCAACCACCAAGCAGAAGCACTTGAACGCTCGCATTCGTTCTACCGAGATTCTTCTTGACTATGCTGAGGCTGCTAATGAGGCTCAGGGTCCAAAGGCTAATGTAGGTGGAGCCAACTATTCTGCTTACGATGTCATCAAGGCTATCCGTGAGCGTGCAGGCATTGGTGAGTTTGGTGAAGACCCATACTTGGAAGAGTGCGCACAGAGCAAGGAGAAGATGCGCGAGTTGATTCGCAATGAGCGTCGCCTGGAACTCTGCTTCGAGAACCATCGCTTCTGGGACTTGCGTCGCTGGAAGGCTAATCTCAATGAGGCTGCCAAGGGTATCAACATCACAACAGACGAGGCAACTGGTGCCTTCGTCTATAAGACCTTCGATGCAGAGGTGCGTAAGTATGACGACTATATGAACTATGGTCCAATTCCTTACTCTGAGATTTTGAAGTATAGCAATCTCAAGCAGAACGAGGGTTGGAAATAATAAACGACTAATATAAAAACGACTAATGATTATGAAACGTTATATCAAAATGGTAGCTGTCCTCTTAGGACTGATGGCTTCTTTCACTGCATGTGAGAATGGAGACCAGACTTTCGATGATTACGAGGGTGGAACTACTACTTACTTTGCTTATCAATCGCCAATTCGTACCATTGTGCTGGGTGATGATGAGTATGATACAACATTGGACAAGGCGCACAAGTGCAAAATCTTGGCTACCTTCGGAGGCTCATACAATGGCAGAAAAGCAGCGGTTAATGTTGCCGTTGACAACAGCTTGTGTGATCACTTGACATTTGCCGATGGAACTCCTGTGAAGGCTATGCCTGCTGAGTATTATCAGCTCGCAACCACTGCCTTCAATTTCAATGGAGGTATGTGGGGAGGTACAGAGGTGCAGCTCACTGATGCTTTCTTCAATGACCCTGATGCTGTAAAGAATACATACGTGATTCCTTTGGTCATGCAGAATCAGACTGGTTTCGACAGAATCGCCACTGGAACATTAAAAGAGGGTAAAACAGGCTCTCGCACCAATGCTTCTATTTGGGAGACGGCTCCACAGGATTATGTGATGTATTGCGTGAAGTATCAGAACAAGTATAGCGGTTGGTGGTTGACCAATCACAATACAAGTACCGATAATATCGAGAAGGCTTCAAAGGTTCAGATTACTACCCGCACCCTGAACAGCTCTGTTTATTCAGTAGAGTTCCAGGAGGGCAGTACCATCTACAAGGCAGACCTCCTGCTCACCTTCGATGCCAATGAGAAGTGTACCATCACTTCTCTCACCGATGGTGTTACTGCAACAGGTACTGGTTCTTGGGCTGACGATGCCTTGCTGTCTTGGAACAACAAGTATCGTGACTTGATGGAACTCAATGCTGAGATTACTTTCGCTGGCGGCGTTAAGAAGAATCTCAACGAGAAACTCGTTTGGTGGCGTAGTGGAGTAACCAAGGAGGAGTTCTCATTTACCTATAATAATTAATTATCGTATAAGTTATGAAAAAACAAATCATAGTATCTGCATTTGGGGCCATGTTATTGGCCTCATGTGCAGACCACTTCGACCAGAACTTCGAGACAGTACGTCCTGATAAGTTGGCTGAATATGGCTATTTGGAAAAGTATGATGCTCTCAAGGATTACATTGCTGACAAGCCAAACTTCCATCTCGGTATTGGAACTACGGTTGATGAGTATAACAAACAAGAGTTAGTATATGCTTTGACCAATAGCAACTTCAATGAGACCGTGGCAGGTAATGCCATGAAGATGGCTTCTTGTGTGGCAGCTGATGGTAGCATGGACTTTGAAAAGGTGCGTACATACGTGGATAATGCCACAGATGCAGGTCTTTCGGTATATGGTCATACATTGGCATGGCACTCGCAGCAGCCATTGAAGTATCTGAATGGTTTGATTGCCGACAAGGAAATGAAGGTGGATCCAGATGCCAAGGTGGAAAAAGAGGATTATGCCTTGGATTGTTCCACCCTTACGGCATATAGTTGGACCGGTTCTCCTGCTTCTGTTACAACGGAGTGGAACAAGGATGGTGCCATGGTTATCACCAACCCTGCCAAAATAGATCCTTTCTATTCCCTTCAGTATTGGATGGTAAACGGTATAGCACTTAAGACAGGTCAGGAGTATACCGTGAAGATTGTCTGCAAGGCAGAAGGAGACGAGGATGCCAACATTCGCTTCAAGTTAGGCGATTGGGGTGGTGGAGACCAGAAGACCTTTAAGATCCCTGCTAATGCTGGTTACAAGGAGATTCTGCTGAATGTTACTCCTACCATGGACAACAATGGTCTTATGTTCCAGCATGGTGATTTTGCTGGTAAGATTTACTGGAAGTCTGTCACCATCACTCACTCTGAGGCTCCAGTCATGGAGATTCCTATTACGGTTGGTCATCTTACCTTCGATGACGATAACAACCTCGGTGGATGGGGTATGGATAATGCGCCAAAGATTGTAAATGGTGTTTGTGAGGTTGGTAACAACGCAGCAAAGGCGAATGCTTGGAATGCTCAGGTCAATTATGAGCCAGGATTCGTGTTCGAGAATGGTGTTTCTTATCATTTGAAGATGAAGATTAAGGGTTCTGTTGCTGGTTCATTTGGTGGCGGATTCCAAAATCCTGATGGTTATAAAGGCTGTGGTGACTTCCCTTCAATCAAGGTTACTACCGATTGGAAAGAGGTGGATGTAGCTACTACATGTAATGGCGATAACGCTAAGCGCTTGTTGCTCAACATTGGTAAGTATGCTGGAACACTCTATATCGATGACTTTGAGGTATATTGGTTGAAGAAGTCAAATACCATTCCTTTAACTGACAAAGAGAAGAAAGATACTTTGACTTTGGCTATGAACAAGTGGATAGATGGTATGATGGAAGCTTGCGATGGTAAGGTAAAGGCTTGGGACGTTGTCAACGAGGCTCTTTCTGGAGCAGATAAGGACGGTGACGGTAAGTATGACCTTCAGTCTGCAACTCGTGGTACAGCCCCAGAAGCTGATATTCCTAACAGCTTCTACTGGCAGGATTATCTTGGCGACCTCGACTACGTTCGCACTGCTGTTAAGGCTGCTCGTGAAAGCTTCGCCGCTCACAATGGTAACCCTGAGGATCTCAAACTCTTCATCAATGACTATAACTTGGAGAGTGATTGGGATAACAATGGTAAGCTCAAGAGCTTGATTCAGTGGATCAAGGATTGGGAGGCTGATGGTGTTACCAAGATTGATGGTATCGGTAGCCAGATGCACATCTCTTGCTATGGTAATCCTCAGACTCAGGAGTCAAAGAAGAATGCTATTGTCAACATGTTGAAGTTGATGGCTGAGTCTGGCAAGTTGGTTCGTATCTCTGAGTTGGATATGGGTTATGTTGATGCCAATGGCAAAGACGTGAAGACAGCCGATATGACAGAGGAACAGCACAAGGAAATGCGCGCTCTCTATGAGTTCGTTGTCAAGAAATATCTTGAGATTATTCCTGAAGCTCAGCAGTGGGGTATCTGTCAGTGGTGTCCTACCGACAGTCCTGCCAACAGTGGATGGCGTGGCGGTATGCCTGTAGGCCTCTGGGATTTGGATTATTATCGCAAACATACCTATGCAGGTTTCGCTGCTGGTCTTGGTGCTCCTAAGTATTGGGAGAACTTAGCTGAATAACTGTAAATATGAATATAAAAGAAAATAATTATGAAAAAGTTTTTATTGACATTAGTGGCTGTCGTTGTATCTTGTGTTGCTATGGCTGCAAACAATATGAGAAGTGAATCTGTTAATGACTTCTTTAATGTTGAAGGAACGTATAATACCAGTGCGTATCCTGGTAATTACCTGTTGTTGGATTCGAATTATTTTCCGATGAAGTCTGATGTTGTTGGAGTCTGTTTGAACGTCCTACCTGAAGGTTATCATTACCAATGGCTACCAATGTATGGAGCCGAGGGTGTGCAAATCCAAGTCATGCCTGAAACTCGCATCGCTTATATAAGCCAAAAAGGAAAAACTGAGGAGTTTGATTTTAAGGTATGTATAATAAATGAGTCAACAGGATACCCTGAAGTAGTTAGGACTTTTAAATTCGTATATCAGAAGAATTTTATCGGACCAACTGGGCATCGTATAGATTAATGCTTGGGTTAGCAACATGAAATATGAACATTGAAATTGAACATTAGTTTTTAGGTTTTATCATATAATGATTAACCGAAATGATGTTAGTCGTGATAGGTCAGTTGAGCCATGAGGCTCGACTGACCTTTTTGGATTCTTTTTTTACACCACGCAAAGGCGTTGAGTGTAAAAGGCATATCTTTGAAAAACTTAACTCAATAAATTGAATGATGAAGAAACTGATAATTTTAGCAGGTTTATTGGTATCTTTGCAGGTGAATGCGCAAAATTATGCCAAGCAGTGGTGTGCTGACAATGGTGATGGTACTTATACCAATCCAATCATCAACTCAGACTTTCCTGACCCTGACATTATCCGCGTGGGGGATACCTATTATTATGTATCTACCACAATGTTCTATTTCCCTGGTGCGACAATCTTGAAGTCGCACGATTTGGTGAACTGGGAATATTGTGCCAATCCTCTCCAAAAAATAGCGGAGTCGGAGCCTTTTAATCTTCAGAATGGATATAATCAGTATTCCAAAGGGCAATGGGCTCCTAGTCTGAAATACTACCAAGGTAAGTTTTACCTTCACTTCATCGCCTTCAACCATGAAAAGTTTGCCGATGGTGGTGATTTCCTCTTAACGGCTACAGACCCTGAGGGTGAGTGGAAGGTGCAAAAACTGAATGGCTTCTATTATGATTCTGGTCTTCTCTTAGATGAGGCAACGGGACGCCGCTTTGTGGTGGCAGGATACAATGAAATCCGTGTGACCGAGTTGGATGAAAACTTCAATGCCATCGGTTCCTCTAAGCGGATTATCAATAAGCCAAACTCTGGATTGGAGGGCAGTCACATGTATCATATCGGTGATTACTATTATATCTATGCCACATACGGTGGAGGTTATGACCATAGCCAAACCATCTTCCGTTCCAAGAATCCGTTCGGACCATACGAGGAGCACGATGGATTGCTTTTCGAAAAGCAGGACATCCATCAAGGGGGATTGGTACAGACGCAGACAGGCGAATGGTGGACGATTCTCTTCAAGGATGCAGGTACTATCGGGCGTATTCCGTATCTCGAACCTGTGGTATGGAAAGATGGATGGCCTATTCTCGGTAACAATGGCATTGATGTGAGCAAGGGTGGCAAGTCGTACAAGAAGCCTAATGTAGGTAAGGAATATCCAAAAACATCCTTGCCAACCAATGATGGTTTCAACACCGACAAGCTTGGGATGCAGTGGGAATGGAACCACAATCCTGACAATTCGGCATGGTCTTTGACCGAACGACCTGGATTCTTGCGCTTATATACGTCGGGCATTGTGAAGGAAGGCACCGACACCAAGCTCAACGAATTCTTACAGGCGCGCAATACCTTGACCCAACGCATGTTTGGATACGATAAGGAGGGCGCCTCTACTTCCACCGATACGTATGGCACGATTTGCTTAGATGTATCCCACATGAAGGAAGGTGATGTGGCTGGGCTTTGTGTATTCCAAGACCCCCATGCTTATGTTGCAGTAAAGATGATCGACGGCAAGAAAAGGGTGGTTTACTATCGTGCTCCTTGGTGGGAACCAAAGGCTGATTGGCAGGGTGTAGTAGATGATACGGAACATTATAGGAAGTTTAGCACATCTACCGGTTCGCACAACGATAAGATCTATCTTAGGGCAGTGGCCAATTTCAAAACCAATAAATTGAAGTTCTATATCAGTTGGGACAATCAGAAGTGGTATGATTTGGGCAAGGACATCGAAACCGAGATGCGCTATACCCTCAAGATATTCACAGGCAATCGTTTTGCCATCTTTAATTATGCAACCCAGCAGAATGGAGGCTATGTGGATGTGGATTGGTTCTCGACAGAAGAGACTGTTGATGAAAATAAATTCAACGATTTGACTGCCATTGAGCAAGTAGAGTCGAATACTAAACGTATTGTTTCTCGCCAGTTTTATAATGTGTTAGGTGTAAAGTTACCGATACCTCAGCATGGCTTGAACATTGTGAAGACGCGTTATGAGGATGGAACGGAGAATACTTATTCTTTTGTTAAGCCATAAAAATCTAAATGAGAAGGTCGGTTTTCATACTTCTAATGTTTTGGTTCGACTGCAAAATTACGATATTTTTCCTTAAAATGGCACGAAAACGCACTTTTTCTCACTTTTTTTTCGAGAAAAAGTGCGTTTTCGTGCCAAAATCTTTCACATAGGCTCTGGCTGCATAGAGGGGAACGTTTTCCATCCAGTCTTGCTCTCTGAAGCCTAACATGGAGAAGCGGATGCCTTTCAGGTGATAGGAAGCGAAATCGTGGGTTATGAATGCTGCCAATGACTTGGCTTTTACATTATCTTCTGCCTTTACCTCTATTGGCAATATTTTGCTGCCAGCCTGGGCTATGAAGTCTACTTCTTGGGTGGAATTGTCCTTGCTATAATAATATATAGGTAGATTGACCAGTGTTTTCAGTTGTTGGAGGACAAAGTTCTCGGTGAATGCTCCCTTGTATTCGCTGAATACGTTGTCGCCTATGAGAATCTGGTCGGATGGGGTCTGTGTAAGTGCTCCTAAGAGACCTATATCTAGCAAATATAGCTTGAATGCGTCTATGTCGGCATAGAATTTCAAAGGCACTTTGACATCTCTAGTTCGCTCTACCTTGTGTACGAGCCCTGCGTCTATGAGCCATTGTATCGCTATCTCAAAGTCTTTGGCTCTTGCTCCCTTTCTCACTGCGCCATAGATGAACTTTTTGTTCTCCTTTGCCAACTGAGCAGGTATGGATTCCCAGACCATTCTCACTCTTTGAGTTTGCTCTGCAGTATGTTTGCTGATGTCGGCTTCGTATGCAGCCAAGATGTTCTGTTGTATTTGCCTTGTGGCTACAGGGTTATGATGCTGTGTGAATTGCAATACGGCTTCGGGCATGCCACCTACGAAATAATATTGCCTGAGATACTCGATGTATCTTGTAGCGAAGGTATCAATGAGTTCTTTATCTCCATTTTGAAGGATGTCTAAGAGCTGCTTTTCATCATTGGCAAGTAGGTACTCTTCGTAAGTCATGGGGTAGAGATGCATGATGTCTACCTTGCCTACGGGAAAAGATTCTCCCTTCATGTTCATGACACCCAGAAGTGAGCCTGCTACGATGATGTGTAGTTCGGGCTTGTTCTCGCAGAAATATTTTAGCGAAGACAATACGGGAGGTATCTCTTGTATTTCGTCGAGGAACACAAGAGTCTTGCCTGGCGTGATGTCTTGTTTGGCAAAAGCGGAAAGTCCTATCAATAGGCGATCTGGGTTGGCATCCCCTTCAAAAAGTTTTTCCATCATCTTGTTTTTGTAACAGTTGATGTAAACCATGTTTTCAAATTCATGGTTTCCAAACTCTTTGATGATGTACGTCTTGCCTACTTGTCTTGCTCCGTACATAATGAGTGGTTTTCTATTGCTAGATAACTGCCACTCTTTTAGTTTGTTATATATTTCTCTTTTCATGCTGTTTACATTTTTATGAGGGAATATTGTTGCTTTTCCTACATTTTTATGAGGGAATATTGTTGCTTTTCCTACATTTTTATGAGGGAATCAGCTTGCTGTCCATACATTTTTATGAGGGAATGCGCTGCAAAATTACTAAAAATATTGCTTAAACGTGCGGAAGGTGATTAAAAAAAACACATTCCGCACGTTTAAATGTTGTTTTTAACGTTTGTTTGTTGTTTTTCTCGTTTCTTACTATACTTTTATGAGGGAATATTCCATAAATTGTGTAAACGCTGCTCAAACGTAATGATGTTGTTAAATCTGTATATTTTTCCTCTGTTTTGACCAAACATTTGGGGAATCTGGAACATTTTGGGCAAAAACATTTGGGGAATCTGGAATATTCGTTTATTTGACTTTTCCTGATTCCCTCTTCAAATAGGTTTGATGGTGTGTCATTTTCGTTATAATGTTGACTATCAAATCTATTTGGTGCTTCTCACAAAGTATTTGTTACACCACGCAAGGTCTTTTTCAGTCTTTTCTGTTACTTTTGCAGGCGGAAATGAGAATCATTTCTCGTTCCCAGAATGAACAATTATTATCAATAAACTTAAAATCAAAAACGTATGAAAAAGATTTTTACTTTGATGGCAGCTGCCTTGTTGGCAGTTAATGTGAATGCTCAAACAGAGACTCCTCTTGTTTTGGGTGGTGGTTGGAATGCTGGTTTTGCCGGTGATGCAGATGTTTATGACTTCACTATCTCCAAGCAGTGGGGTGCAGCAGAATTTGCCTGCAACGTCAACTCTGCAGATTATCCTAAGTATATCCTTGAGTTCGAAGAGCCGCTTCCTGCCAACTGCCAGGTAAACTATACTTGGAAGGCTTCTGCTGATGCCGAAGGCGATCCAACTCCTGCCTACGGAAGAGCTGTGGGTGATGGAACTACCAAGAAGTTTGAATTGGCATTCGACCAGGAGCATCCTTACATCGTGAATGTAAGCGTGCAGCATACCGATGCTGAGGAAGTGAACCTGAAAGTTAAGAAGATGATTTTGGTTGCTGCTGACGGTACTGAAAAGAAAATTGATGCCACCTTCACAGGTTGGGCTGGTACTGATAACACCGTATCTTATAAAGGTGTGGTATCATTCGATGGTCAGTGGCAGCAGCTCGCCATCAACGGTTTGGCTGGCAAGAGCGATGTTACCGTAAAAGTGAAATTGGCAGAGCCAACTCCAAATGTCCAAATGTGTGTAGATTACGAGGAAGGTTCTGAGTGGCCTTCATTCAACGGCAGCGATGAGACTACCTTCACCACCAAGGAAGGTGCTGTCATCAAGACTATGGGTATCCAATATACCGACCCAGACAAGAATCCTGCAAAGGTTTCTGTGCTCGGTGCCTGGTTGATTACTACAACCACAGGCATCTCTAATATCGAGAATGTCAAGCTGCAGGATGGCAAGGCTTTCAATCTTGCCGGTCAGCAGGTAGCCAAGGGCTACAAGGGCATCGTGATCAAGGATGGTAAAAAGATGGTTATCAAGTAACAGATGAAACGACTTTCAATGCTCGCATCTCTCCTCATGGTTCTGTGCCTCCAGATGGCGGCACAGACCTGGGAAGAGGTGAAAGTGGGGACTTCTATTCGCAAGACCCTCACTTATGTACCAAAGAATGTGGAGAAATCACCTGCCTTGGTTATTTCTCTTCATGGTATGAATCAAGACCCTGAGTATCAACAGAAGCAGACGCAATGGAGTGCGCTGGCTGATACCGAAGGTTTTATTGTTACCTATCCGTTGGGTAATAACAGAATGTGGGATACCGGCGGTACGGGTGATGTGAAGTTTGTGGAGGCTATCATGAAGGATATGGAGCTGAAGCACAATGTTGACAAGAACCGCATCTATCTCTCGGGCTTCTCCATGGGTAGCTGGCTGGGTTACCACTGCCTGGAAACGCTTGGCGATAAGATTGCTGCTTTCGGACCAGTAAGCGGTGTGGACATCGGCAAGCAGCCTAAGGCAAACCGCAAGGTGTCTATCATGCATATCCATGGTACGGGCGATGACGTATTCAAATATAAGGGCGACCCTTATCACATGGCTGGTGGCTATCCTAGCATTGAGGAATATGTAAAGAAGTGGGCTGCCTACGAAGGTTGCGATGCAAGCAATCCGCAGGTAATCCGTCCTTATCCTGCCGGCAGCACAGGTACCACAGCTACACGTACTATATATAATAATGTGAACGATGGAGTAGAGGTGAACCTGATTGCCATCGACGGCAAGGGACATTGGCATTCTAATGAACCTAACGGGGTAAATTCTACCAAGGAACTCTGGACCTTCTTCAAGCGCCATCAGCTGAATCAGGCTTCTGTGCCTGTGGAAAACCGCAACTATTACATCCGTTACGAGAGTACTGCGGGCGAGAACCTCTGGGACCGTCAGGCTATCTACACCTTGCCAAAGGCTTTGGAGAAGGATGCCAAGTATACGCTGACCATGAA
>ERZ1023853.136-NODE-136-length-18628-cov-12.882733_pt1 | contig 18628 bp, 17 predicted proteins | sample MGYA00380386_ERZ1023853 | MGnify/ENA primary metagenome ERZ1023853 (study PRJEB33179, sample SAMN07449009) | human gut metagenome | biome: Human-gut; feature: Human associated habitat; material: Faeces | host: Homo sapiens | place: India: Bhopal | collected...
TGCCCCCTCACCGTCTTCGTATCTTTGCAACGTGGTTCAGAGATACCAGGCGCTCCCAATCAGCAAGCTATAGTAAGGCGGTCACATCAGCAAGCTGTCCCCCGGCGGTCCCATCCCGCACAATATGGCGAAGACCTTTGATGGTCCGCCAACCTTAGAGCGAAGCGGTTCTGAGCACCGGAGGGCGGTTACATCCTCTCGTCCCTGAGGGAAGAGAGGCTTGGTGAGAAAGGTGGAGCCTTCTTTAATGGGAAAAAGCGATGCCAATGAGTGCAATGAAAGCTCGCTTTCAAATTGCCGAGTGCAGCTCGCTTTATCAACAAAGAAGGACGGGATGATTTTAGAAAAAACTTCCTTAAGGGTAAGAAAGGACGGATAGGTTTCCGAACAGATTATTCTAAGAAAGCTATTAATGCCATTTTCTCCAGAAGAAATGCCAAAAGCGAAACAATGGTTCGCATAGAGCCTCAGCAGAAAAATACCTCACGAGCCTCATATCCCGATACACCCTTTGGAGATTATGTCCAAGCTGTGATCTCCCAAACCGATTCCTTTCATCATGCTTTCCGAAATTCCCGGCTTCCAGCACTTCATTCAGCACAAACTTACCATACTTCTCATTAGGAGGAACGATAAGGCGAGAGGCAGGCATACCGAACACCTCCTGCATGATATACATAATGGCACCGGCAAACTTCCACAATCCCAACTCCTTCAATTCCTCCTGCACCCTATCGATAGCAGCAGAAAAAGAGGCAGAAGAGGCAACAGAACCAATTGCAGTAGAACCTGCACAGACTGTTGCAGAGTGAGAAACTGTATCAGAAGTTGTATCCTCACTAACATCCAGGCGGTCCCATCCCGCACAATCTGGCGTAGACCTTTGATGGTCCGCCAACCTTAGAGCGTAGCGGTTCCGAGCACCGAGTAGGGCGGTTACATCCCCGCTTCCTGAGGAAGAGGGGCTTGGGGAGAAAGTGGAGCTCCCTTTGGAAAGGGAGACGGAGGGATTCGAAAAATTTTGATAGACTTTATAAAAGTCGCAAAGAACAAAGTAGTAATCCAGCAATTGCCTCAACCCAATCCCCTCATTCATCAGATGCGAGAAGATATGAGTCAACTGGAAGATGAGATTGAATTCCACCGTCGGAATCCCAATCTCCCCTTGCTCTCCCAACATCACCCGATGCGAGAACTGCTCCTCCTTCACCCTCTCATAATATTTCTGAAGCTTTCTGTTATGCCAGAAGCACAGCAGGAAGCTAGGGCGATAATGCACTTCAACATCCACACCCTTATATGGGGGGAACTCGATGTGGTGATAGCATGCCTTTTCATGAGGCGAGATAGAGCGGACAAAGGAGATGACTCGTTTGTCTTCCCCTTCCACCCAGATATCAATATCACCAGGAGTCCGGGAATAAGGATTCGGATACATCAATGCATTCCCCTGCCCTTTCAGAATACAGGTTCTGAATCCCTTTTTCCGGAACCACTCAGAAACCTGGTTGGCAGCATCGTTCAGCCGAACATTCGCCTTCTCCAACATTTGGCTTTCCGCCATCCATTGGAGCAGTATCTCCTTCTTCATCCCTACATGTTCCGCAGGTAGTTTCTTGATACCATCAAAGAGAATACCCACCAGACATTGCTTCTGGGCGATAGCATATAGCTCCTTCCAATCCGCCTCCTTTAAGGAAGAAGGTATTTCATCAGCAGAGCCAATGCAGAATCGCAAAAAATCAAAGAAAATCTGAAGTTGTTTCTTCACAAGTTACTCTTTCGTCATGTTCCAGAGGAACAAGCTATTACCGATGATATATCTTCTCCACATACGCTTAGGCTCCTTGATCAAGCGATAGAGCCATTCCAAGCCATGCTCTTGCCACCAGATAGGAGCACGCTCCACGGTACCAGCGAAGAAGTCAAAGACGGCACCGATGGTACCCACATGACAATGGATGTTCAACTCATTCCAATGAGAGTACGTCCACTTCTCCTGCTTTGGCGCCGTCATACCGATCCAAAGCAGATCAGGGTTGGCAGCATTGATGGCATCAATGATAGCCTTGTTGTCCTCATCCGAGAACTCAGGCTTATAAGGAGGCGAATAAGTCACCACCTTCAGGTGAGGATAATCCACGGCAGCACGCTTCACAATCAGGTCGAGCACCTTCTGTGAACTACCCATGAACATCACCGTACCGCCCTTTTTCTCCAGCTTGTTCATTTCGAAGAAAAACAGGTCCCAGCCAGCTATTCTTTCCTTAGGCTGACTCTTAGCCTTAATCCACTTGCACGCCTTCACGATGCTCACACCATCCGGAATCAACACATCGCCATTTGTCAGGGCATCAGCAAAGAGCTGATCCTTCTTTGCGGTGTTAAAAGAATGAGCATTTACTGTGTTTATGAGCAATTTGCCCTCTGGTAATGAGGCCAATTCCGCCTTACTACCCAAAATCGTTAATGTCTTTAATTTAAACATAACTGTCTTTATAATTATAGTATTATTTTCACAAAGAACCTCTAAACAAATGATACTAGTATTCTACGAATTACCATTTCATTATCAAATGCCATTTCAAATGAGCAATTTGAAAATGGAGTGCCAATCCTTTGCTTTTTCATTTTTGCCTCTATCGCCCTTGCACTTTGCAAGACGACGCTTTGATGGAAAGACCAATCCATTTCTATATCATAGCCACCATTATCTTCAGTAATCTTAATAAACTTGTCCATAGACTTGACAACCAAATTCACCATACCACTACATTTAAAGAAAGGTATCATATTATCAGAGTTGTACGCTTCAAATCCCAAACGGACACAAATTCTTTTATTAGGTACATCCATTTTTACATAAGAATCTCCTAATGCATAATTGACAGAGACATCAGACAATTCCTTTTGGCTTACCTTACGGTTGCACAAGTTTTCAAAACAGATATCACTTACGCCCTCTACAACTATCATTTCTTGATTAAATTTTGGAAATTGATAATTGTTTAATTTCCATTTCTCCTCTTCTGTTTTATACTTTTTGAATATGTTGTCTGTACCATCTAGAATACGCACAGTCTTATCATTTATTGAAAATTCAAAATCAAGCCAAGTATATGCAGGATGAGTATCAGATGTGTTTTGTTCTATCCATTTTCTTTGATGTAGCATTTCAAACATTCGTTTCCAATGTCCTATCAACTGGTCGTTATATTTGAATTGTCCCCTGTCTATATCAACAAAGGGCACAACAAAAATGTATTGAACATCTGTTGTATAAAGAATAGCCGTACAATAAGGCGAATCACAGAAATTCTGCTGAGTATTGAAAAACAAATCCAATCGCGGTTGCATATAAAATTTTTCCCCTTCTGAGCGAATGGCATAATACACACTCGGCAAGATTGGGTCAAATTGATTTCCATTTATCCATACTATGGTATTTCTGAAATGATCAAGTTCTGATTTAGGAACCAAATCAAGAACCATCTTTACCAATGCTTTGTATATACCTTCATTGGTCACCTCCGAGCTATTTTTCAAACGATAAGAATACATACCATCCCCCAGGGGAGTCAACATCTCTTTTTTCACATACAAGATAGGAATGCCTTGTTCACCATCTGTGAGAAGCGTATAGTTTTCTCCATAGAGAGAAATCGCTTTAGACGTTTTCTTTGATGGCACCCTGTGGAGTACTCGACGAATATCCATCATGTGCACAAAATTATTTTCTACAGAAGCCAATTTACTATTGCATGAATCACACTCATCATTACAAAACAGCAATTTGTTTCCCAAAGCTTCAGGAATAGCATGAGCTATATGACGAAAATTACTTTTACCTGTAGAATTACAGAATCGGCAACAACGTTTATCCTTATCCTCTTCGCCAACTTTACATTCAATATCATCAAATCCAAAAGAATAGTGTTTAAACATAAATCCCATCATAGTATAATAATGGAAGAATTTATTATGTATCACTTTCACAAAACCATTTGTTGGAAAATAAGGCAAGCATTGAATTGCAGTTAATCTTTGTTCGATAGAAGAACGATCACCATCAAAGTAGTAAAACATTTCACCTTCCTCGAACTTCTCCAAATATTTAACTAATTGCATCACTCGTGGTAACAGGCAATGATAATTGTCATAGATATATTTGAAAACAGTTTTTGTTTTTTGAGAAACTTGAATCAAAGCTCCAGCACTAAACAAATGGCATATATCTGTTTCATACTGAAGTTTATGCCTAATATCCTCAAGAATTTCCAGTTTATCACACTCCAAAACAATTTTCTTGTTATTTGGAATGACAGACTTAGTAGGATCTTTAGGATTTGAATATAATATGATAGCAATCTGATTCATAATGAAGTATTGAATATTGAACAAAACATAACCAAGCTAATATGCTTCTTCAGAATGAAGACAATCATTCAGAATATCAACCATCGACTCCTCAAACTTTCTGAGAGTGAATTTATCCTGGAACTTGCGATAACCATTTTCTCCCATACGCTTGGATTCCTGCGGATGCTCTATGAAGTATTCCAGTTTATCTGCAAGAGTATGGAAATCATGCTTCTCTATCAGGAAGCCAGTCTCTTTATCATCTATGATACCAGGAATACCACCCTCTGTTGTAGAAATACAAGGCAGATGATGCTGCATAGCCTCCAATAATACCAGAGGAAAACACTCATTGTGATAGAAGGTTGGGAAAACAAACACGTCAGCAGCTGCCCAGAACTCATCCTTCTCCTTGCCATACTTGCCACCGTGGGCAAAACAGACATCTTCCAAATGAAATTCCTTCATCGCATAGAAAAACATATCTTCGGTTATATCGCTCCATTTTCCAACGAAATGAAATTCTACAGGCAATTTTTTTTCATGCAGGATCTTTGCAGCTTCCACTATAGTCCAAACACCCTTTTCAGCAATCATATTGCTAAGAAAGAGTACATTCATCTTATTATTTTTCATTCTTCTGGTATTCCGTTAGGACAAACAAACACATCTTCTCTTTTTACATACTTCATGACATCACTATATAAACATTCAGACAAGAGAATCACCTTAATTCCCTTAAAGAATCGCTGGTATAGGATATTATCCAAGAGCCTGTTTTGGCGAGTTGCAACACCCTTATTATGATAATGCACTACCACTTGATATCCCATCCGTTTAATCATCTGAACAACAATATAGTCCTTATAGAAAGCACCACCACAAGCATTTGGTGTTACATATACCAAGTCCGGTCTAATTTCCTTCAAACTCTTTCTGATTCTACGAAGCAGCATGACAAAATCAACCAACTTACGGATTCCAACCTTACCAATATCTTGCAAATTCTTAGCCGTTGTCAGATTGATGTAATGCCCCTCAAACTTCTCATTGATAAGCTTGCTATCATGTATATATTGTCCCACCATTGCCGCACCATGTACAGGAGGAGGCATGTGCATGATAAATAATATCTTTGGTTTCATCTGTTTTTCTCCTTTATTTTTTATCTAAATCATTATAAAAATGCCAAATAGGGAAACGTTTTAGATTGGCAGCATCTTCTTTAGAGCACTTGGAAAGCCACTCCTTAAAATTGACTTTATCTCCCAAAAGTAAAGACACACCAACTTTCATTATAGGCTCTAATTTCTCATTTGACAAAAGATCTCGAAGTTTCGCAAGCTCATCTTCACCTAATTTGTTTTCTCGCTTTAATACTTGGCAATAGTTGACAAAATACATTTCTTTCAGTCGCTCAGAGTTGTCTTTGTCCATCATCCAGCAACTGAGTTTTTCAGAGTAAGCAAGCAAATCCTTCTTACGCAGAGATTTCTCTTCACTTAATTTATCATAAGTTTCCAACATATAGAGCAAATCCAGATTGGCCATTTCAAAGATATGCGGATTCTTGTCTATAAGTTGTTCGTAAGAACTAATCAGGGCATCAAATGGTATATTGTCACATATTTGCCATAAATCTTCATTTTGCAGATAAGAGAAAGGACTTGCAGGATATTTCTTGTTGTCCTTAAACTTATACCTTATGGATATTTGACCATCAAAGAAATCCCCAAAACGAGAATTACCTTTTTCATCTACTGCTTCCCATAAAAGTATCTTCAAATCACCTATTTCTACCAAGGCTAAATTATTCTCTTTATGCCCGATACTTACAGATTCTCCTGTGCAAAAAACATGAAGGATAACATCTATCATGCGTTCCTGTTCTTCTTTGATTGTGGACAAATCCAACGGTCTGTTTACATGCAACATTGAAAGAACACTCTTCAACTTTTTCCATCCCTCAATTCTTTCTGAAAGGTCTTTCACTAAATCTTGTTCATTGACTTTCAAATGCAAGGGAAAATCTCCAAAAGACAGGCATTCTTCCTTATCCAAGGCAAGGATAAACTCTGCATCATTTATGCTGTCATCCAATGTTTTAGAGATGCTTCTAAAAGTTGCCCTACAATCAGGATTATCGCTATTTAAAAGAAACGAGAAGGTCAAAACATCACCAATTGATATGATTAGTCTTCCGTCTTTAACGTCATTCTTGTATTCCGTAAAGAACACTTTCCCACCAACAGCAACATCCCTCTTTACAACATTATGGAATGATATCGACTCTATTTCATTCGATATAGGAACTTCGATATTGAATTCTTTGTCAATTTGTGCATATAGGAAAGAGTTGTGTGATGACAAATACCCCATCACATCAACAGGACTCATTTTGCGAGAAGGGACAATAAAAGAGAAATTCTTGATTTTTCTCTTCTTCATGTCCTCAAAAGTAAAAGGCATTTTGTTGGCATAACTAATTTGTTTCTTAGCATCGCCACAAAAGACTTTTAAGATGTTCTCAAAATCCGCAAGAGTGTCAGGAATAGGCTTCATGGCAACACTTACAGTATCTTGCTTTCCTTTTCCCCTCAGAATGTTCTTAACGGTTTCTGGCAGAAGGCATCTGTAAAACAACAAAGTATCTTTCCCCTTGTTCTTTTCTTGGCATACAATATAAACTGTCGGTTCATGCAAATATGCGTTTAGGTCATTAATAGAAATGCTGTACTTAAACTTTGTTCGTTTAAATGTTTTCATCTCCTTACCTTTCAGCTGAACAGGAACTCGCCCGATAAACGAATTTTTCGCCTTGTCTTCTTTGGCATACAAGTAAAGATGACCATCCCAAAATGGCTCTTTGTCATTATCACTGATATGCTGAGAAATGACATCACTTCCCTGTATGTATTTCTTTAAGGCTAAAATAGCCCCTTCTTCAATATCTTTAGAAGTCATAACTTATCAGATCAGTTTATATAGCGCTTTATATTTTTGAGAAAGTTTTATGTTTTCTTTACTTTCCTCATACACCCATTTCTGTTCAGCAAATGCTTTTAGATACGGCTTATAGTCTGATATTCCTAATGTTGAAAAATAAGCCTTCACGTATTCCATACTTTCATCAATGGCGAGCAGAAGGTCTTTATCTGGTTCAAATAGTATTGATACCTGACATATATAAGTAAATAGGTCGTAACCAAGAGTACGATCAGTGGCAAGTTCCCAATCTATTAAACGAATAGTACCTTCAGAAACAAGCACATTCCATGGGCAGAAATCACCATGGCTTAATGACATTTTCAAGCCATTTTCATCAACATCTTTATCTGTTAGATGATATTTTGATAAAGGTAAGCACAACTGCAATACCTCATCTGTCATCTTGCGACTTTTTGGACGAGAACCTTTTATAAATTCTGCCTTTAGATATACATAATCGTCTGTATCAACTGCTTTCAATAACTTCGGTGTCAAGCCAGTACCGTCAAGCATACGGTATATCCTTATCTCATTTTTCGTCAACTTCTTCGCTCTCGGCTTTTCTGAGAATTTGGCAAAAAATGGAATATCCAATGTTTTGTCATATCCCAAAATAGATATTTTCTGCTCAACACCGGGACTCCCCATATTGAAAGACATCAGCGTGTCATTTCCATCAGACGCCTTAATTTTTGAATAAGGGAACTCCAAATCTTTCTCATTCACAGATGTCAATGACCTCACAACAGAAGAATGTTGAAACAGCCACCAATATATTTTCGACAATCGTCCTCCGTATGGACTATACAAGCCATACATATATTGTAGAGAAGAGTCCAAGTGAGGAAAATAATAGGAAGTCGTAAATGTTTTAAATCTATATAGTTTCATCATGATTTATGCTTTTCAATTACATTTTGATATATTTTATCAATCAAATCAATCTTGCTCTCCCAAGAAAAATCTTTTGCACGTTCCAACGCTCCAAGAGACAACTTCTGACGATATTTTTCGTCACCTTCTAGCTTTTCTATAGCAAAAGCAAAATCACGAATAACCTGTTTATGATTTTTCAAATCTATTTTTATTCCACAAGCATCTGTAATAACATTGGCAAAACCAAGATGGTTTGTTGCAACTACAGGCAAACCCATAGACAATGCTTCAAGAAGTACGGTCGATGTAGCATCGCTCAAACTCGTTATTACAAAAGCATCACACTTAGACATAATCCCCATTGCTTCAGTCTTTTCTACCCATCCGTGCCATGTAATATTTTTAAGCCTAAGTTTTTTACTTAGATATTTCCATTTCCTTGTACATTCTCCTTCACCTATAATATGCAATTCCACTTTATCAGGATTCTTTAACCAAGCCATAGCCTCTAAGAGTAAGTTCAGAGATTTTCTTGGAATATGCAATCCTGACCAACATATTTTTAATTTTCCGACGCGACTTTCTGTTTGATGTTTGGTAGAAGTTTGAAAACCAACTTCAGGTATTACTATATTATCTTTATTCCACAATTTCAATAAGGTGTTATGGTCATCTTCTGTAGCAGTTATTATAGAATCACTTTCATTCACGGCTTCTGCTACACGAACAGAATGTTTCATTTGCCAAGAATTTATAATATTGCGCATACCATAAAAGACCATTCCTTTTACACCCATTGACGGCAATAATTTCCATGGCGTAATATTAAAACCTCCCATAGGCCCCCAAACAAATGGTTTGTCAAGCTTATACAGATACCCTGGTTCCCTATATCCGACCATATTTAATTGGTGTATCAGATCAAAATTGTATTTCGCATCCAATTCTTTTGCCAATTTCAATGCTTTCTTTTGCCATTGATTGTAGAACCAATAATATGATGGCGGCCATATTTTACGCAATGTTTTATGACGATTCTTTTTAACAAAAAAGAAATGTTTATTACTTTTTTCGTCTGGATTCGTTGCAAAATATCTATCAATATCGTCTTTAAATTTACTTTCAGTCAAAATAAATAACTCATGATATTTTGAAAGTCCTTTTACGAAATTCCATCCCATACCAGGCTCACTCCCCTTATAAGGAGAGCAAGCATAACAATTTACCAAGATTCTCATAAGAAAGTTACTTTATTAAATCTTTGCGACAGCATATCCAATATTGCCTCTTTAGCAAGTCGTATACTTTCTTCAGGCGCAAGTGTCGTATCAACCCAAACTGCATTCTTACGTTTGTTGCAAAAGCGTTTCAGCACATTGGTCTGTCTTGTAACCTCTTCAAGACTTGTCTCAGGCTTACGCTCATATATTTTTTTAGGGTCTCCACCTAAGCAAAGTATCAAATCAGGGACTGGCACGAAGATTTCCCCAAGCCGAAGAACCCACTGAGGCAAGGATGTGCGAGAGCGACGTTGATCTATATAATAATCATAATAGTAACGATCGAATATAAAAACCTTCGCTTTTGTTGCGATTTTAGGATATACAGATTTTGCGTACCCAAAAGTATAATCCATCATATAATATCCCCAACGAACAATAGAACCGATAAAGCCTGATGGCTTCTGTGCATGCGGATCAGTAACCACTTTTGGCTTTTCACCATCCTTTAAAGCCTCCTTTTTACCTAAAGCAACGCCCATATCTGGCAATACATTAGGTCTCAAGTGATTATAGATAATTCCATTATGGAAAGCCTCTTCTAACCAAGGAGTAATTGCGTCAATTATAGTACTCTTACCACTTCCATCTGTTCCTTGAACAGAAATAACATATCCTGGTTTGTTCCAAAATCGTGATACTTTAGATATTTTATGCAAAAAAATATTGTTTGTTTTTAAGGAAGAACGCCCAAGTTTTTTAAGTTTTTCAAACTTATGAACTAATTGTTTACCTTGTATTGCTTCACACAAGACCTCAGAAAAACGAGCAGAGAACAATGTTAAAACACTTTGTATATATTCTAAGGAATATAAGTCTGCATTATCATAGAGAGGCTTTATATACTTTTCGCCACTCGTACCATTGTTTACGATTTCCTTTATGAATGCTACTAAATTGGCTAATTGATCATCTAACACATATATATCCTTGTATTTTTGTATATGTTTCTGTATCACCTCTCCCTGAATCATTTCTGTATTTTGATAAGGAATACATCCACAGAAAACATCTATTTGAATACCACTTTCTATATTCAAATTGCATACCTTTGGACAATATTTGTCTGATAAATACGAAACAAGAGGAGCCTTCAACTTTTTTGAAACATCTTGCATTATCTGAAAGAATATGTTCACGTCTTTACTATTAACCCATAGGTCAATATCACTTCCACCAAGTTCTTCTGGCAGCGAATGATAATTACGTAAAACTGCATAACGCACATTTTCTTCGTTCAACTTTCTAAACAGACATATTGATAGCTTATTATTCATAAATTACTACAATACTATTTTTTACAAATCTATTACTTAAATACACACAATGATTATTATTAGATTCGATTATACATAATTATAAATCGAAACACTATTTGCCAAATTTTAAAGCGATTTTTTTAGACAGTATTTTATTAATATTCTTAAGTCTTTTAAAAATCTCCAGCTTCAAAAATAAATGAAAGTCATATTTTTTATCACTCATCATTAACTTTGGATGACGAGCAATTGGGTAACTATCATTTGCAAAATCTACCAATTCTATCGTATTGTTTTCAATTCCATTTATATGGTCACCCACAAAACCTATATCCGCAGTAAGATTTCTTATTGGCACAATACTTACACCATTATTATATGCCATATTTAAAAAGAACATACCATCCCACGCTTTTATTGAAGCATGTTTGTTAAAGCTTCTATCCCAGTAATATTTTTTCCAATATGAGATAAGACTACACCCCCAATATTTTTTAAACTGCTTAGATTTTCTATAAAAAGGCCAAAAAGAAAGTTCTCTATCCATTCTGTCCCATCTGTTTCTCCAGCTGGCCCATCCATATATCATCAAAAACTTTGAATAAAAATAGTCGACATTATCAGGAGTATATTTAGGACAATAATTATCTCCACTAATCATCCATACATTCTCACTATTTTCGTGTATTACTAAGAGTTTATCACAATATTCAAAAAATGCGACTGAAGCAACAACATCCTCTTCAATAACAATTCCTCGTTCTTCATTTTTAAATAGCCAATCAATAGCTCCTAAAAGAGAAGTTAATACGTCCACATACTCGTCTCTAAACCAAGTTTTCACCTCACAATCCCAGTCAATCTGCTTTATATAAGATCTCACCTCCTCATTTCTAGCAATTTCATCAGGCTTATTTGCACGAGCCTTGTTACTATAAAAATATAATTTCTTGGGACGTGCTTTTTTTATTGCTGCAAATGACTGGCTTGCATACTCTGGTCGTGCAAACGTTATGTATAAGACAGGTGTTTCTACCATAATTTTCTGGGTATTAATACATAATTTTAAATATATTCTCAATTGTTTGATTCGGCAAGAATCCAATAGCTCTTTTCAATTTTTCACCATTGATACGTAAACTTTTGATATCACCATCACGACGAACTTCCTTACCGAAATATTCATCCTTACATGGCACATCATAAAGTTTGAATAAGCGCTCTATCAAATTTCGAATGCTAAAGAACTCTCCTCCACCAATGCAGTAGATACCAGAAGCAATATGCTTGTCCAAAGCCTTACTCAACACTACCATCACCTCTTCAAGAGTAATATACTGACGAGTCTGCGCACCAGCGCTAAAACTAGGAGTCTCAGTTGGTCTTCCCGCCTTATAATCCTGCAAATATTTCAACACATAAGGGACCAAACGTGTACCTGGTTTCAAGTCGTCTTCAGAGAACATATTTGGAAGAATGAAATGCAAATGAGTATAATCAGCAATCAAGTCCTTCATGTATCTACCATACAAACGCTTAGAGAGTGCATAGTCATTGGTTACCGGAAGTGGAGAACATATAACATCATCTTCATCAAATGCTTTACCATCTACATCATTCAAACCTATCTCCATATATGAGCCAAAGGAAACATAGGTTCCCTTATAACCATGCTTCTTCAACATGATGGTCATTTCTACAGGAACATTCACGTTCAAGGCATACATTAATGATGAATCTGTTTTCAAAGCAGCCTGAACACCTGCACCAGAAGCATAGACAATAACATCAGTCTTAACCAACTTTTCATAGTCCAGCTTGTCCTTCAAAAGATTGGTCTGATAAAAGTTTGTACATTCATATCCCTTAGGAACATCCAAACCATAAACATCTACTATGGTATCAGGTTGCGCATAAAAGTATTTTGTAAGAGCCATTGACAGCATGCCATTGGATCCAATAATTGCTACATTCATTTTCTTAAATATTTAATAATTGATAAATTTCTCTATTTCCTCTACACAAAGCTGATAGACATCCTCCTTCTGATAACGCTTATACCAATCAGCAACTAAGTCCATACATTGTTGCATGTTCATACGTGGCTTCCACCCCAACTTAGTTTTAGCCTTGGTGATATCCAGCATCAAAAGTTTTGCCTCGTGCACAGCATTAGGATCAGAAGAGTCTTTCAGTTTCCCCTTACCATAATTCTTTATCAACTCGGTGGCAACCTCCCATACGGTACTTACAGATTCTGACTCAGGACCGAAGTTCCAACCCTCGCAAAACTCAGTTGGATGCTCCCATTGCTTCTTGGCAAGCAACATATATCCACTCAAAGGTTCCAATACATGCTCCCAAGGACGAATAGCTTTAGGAGAACGGATATCAATTACCTTGTCCTGTTCCAACGCCTTGATACAATCAGGAATGATACGGTCCAAAGCCCAGTCACCACCACCAATCACATTACCAGCTCTCACACTAGCAAGACTCACATGATGCTTCTTGCCATAATCCTCAGGATTGAAGAAACTTCTTCTCCAAGATTGGATAGCGATTTCACACGCACCCTTTGAGGAAGAGTAAGGATCATAACCTCCAAAAGGGTCATCTTCCTTATAACCTCTCATCTGCTCCTTGTTGTCATAGCACTTGTCAGTGGTAATCATTACTCCTACTTTCACGGAACTTGTTGCACGGATTGCCTCCATCACATGGATGGTTCCCATTACATTAGCCTCGTATGTTTCCACAGGTTGCTCATAGCTATATCTTACCAATGGCTGAGCTGCAAGATGAAAAACGATTTCAGGCTGATATTTCTGAAATATCTCCTTCATCTTCTGACCATTGCAGATATCAGAACGCAAATCTGCCATCATCTTATGACCAATGCCTGACAAAACATAATTGTCACGGTTGGTAAAAGGTTCTTGTGAAACTCCTACAACCTCAGCACCTAACTCATGCAACCAAATGGAAAGCCAACTACCTTTAAAACCAGTATGCCCCGTAACAAGTACACGCTTGCCACAATAAAAATTATCGAAAATATCTATCATTGTTCTTATTTTATACTATAAGGAATTGTGTCTTTTGGGTCATACAATTTATCTGTATAAGCCAAAAGAATAAAATCTTTATCACTATTATTTACGACGATATGGGCTACATTATTTGGAATGAAAACGGTAATTGCCTTTTCTAAAGACATTTCAATTTCTCTAGATTCATGAGTTTCCATATCCTCCAATTTCAAGACAGCACTTCCTAGAATAATAGTGAACCACTCAACTGCCTCAGGATGATAATGCCCACCCTTAGCTTGTCCAGGCTTGCCCATCGTCAAATACACCTCACCAGTATGATTTGGAATACCTTCCTCTGTACCAGTAATGGCTTTAAGGAACCAGCCTCTCTCATCTGCAATCAGGCGACGATTAATAATCTGTACTTTATCTATCTGTGACATAATTATTCTCCCTTCGTCATTCTGTTCTTATATTCAAGATTAGGAATAGAACGCTCCCAACGCTTCCAAGGAGCCTTATCCTCTGCCAGCAATTTCTCCAGCATGTTCTTCTCACGGATATTATCCATACACTGCCAGAATCCTTCATGGATATAAGACATCAACTGACCTTCCTCTGCCAATTTGGTAAGTGCAACCTTCTCAAACACACAGGCATCATCAGTAAGATAATCAAATACCTGTGGTTCGAGTACCATATAACCTGCGTTGATAGGTGCACCATCAGAGGCATTTTTTTCACGGAACGCTTTAACGGCACCATTCTGAATATCAAGCACCCCCTTATCCTGTGCCATTTTTACAGCAGTAAGGGTTGCCAATTTACCATGACTTTTATGGAACTCTATCAGTTTGTCTATTTCAACATCACAAACACCATCTCCGTATGTCATCAAAAAAGGTTCATCACCAACATATTTCTGAATACGCTTGATACGACCACCAGTCATTGTATTATAGCCAGTATCCACAACCGTCACCTTCCAAGGTTCCATATTAGTCTGGTGTACTGTCATCTCATTTTTACCATGACGATAATCAAAAGTAACATCAGAATTATGTAGAAAATAGTTACCAAACCACTCCTTAATGTACTCCTGCTTATATCCAGCACAGATTATAAACTCAGTATGACCATAATAGGCATACTCCTTCATGATATGCCAAATGATAGGCATACCACCAATCTCAATCATTGGCTTTGGCTTGAATTGAGATTCCTCAGAAATACGAGAGCCGAAGCCACCGGCTAGAAGAACTACTTTCATAATAAATTATTTTTTAATCTTTCAATACTTCCGCAAGAGCCTTGATATATCCCTTGCCATATTTCAAATCAGGTTCTACATAGTTTCCTTCACCCCATTCATTCCATGATTTCAAGAAAAGGATACGATGCTCTGGAGCTTTATCTTTTACTAATTCCATAGCATCTAATATATGCTGCTTGAAAACTTCAGGAGTGCTATTCACATAAATAATTGCATTACGACCTGCACGAGGAGAGCGATCCCAGTTTGGCATAATGGTTGGATATACATTTTCCCATTTATCTTCTGGTACAAAGATATGCTCATTTATCTTTTTCTGATCGAAAATATTTAGAGGCTTTATTGAAGTAAGTTTTCCCATCACTTTCTTAAACAGCTGTTTGAATTTACCATCAACAATATATTCTGCACGAGCCATACCGATTGAATTAACTCCATCAAGCCCTTTAGCCAATGCATATTTATACCTTGCTCCAGCCTCATCAAGTGCGAGATAAGGTCGCTTCTCTTTAGGATTATCCACTTTATTATAACCAGCATTATAAGCATAACCTACAAAATAGATTCCTTTCAATCCATTCTGCTTAGCTAATTTTTGCCAAGTCTCGATAAAGAGAGGTAATTCCTTGAATGAAGAATCAAAAATGATAAAAAGAGGTTTTCCATCTACCTTTATATATCTTTCATCTTTGAAAGCAGGCAACACATAATTAAAGTGGGCTGTGAAATCCTCAACACCAGGATATGTCTGTTCGGCAATCATTGTGTTTGCAGCCTTCTTACTCATACCAGATTTCCATGTCTTGTTACTCCACGAATGATTTCCCCATGCCAAACAAAAAGGAAAATCTGGACTCTTTGAAGCCATCATATCCTGAAATGGTCTCTGAAGAATCGTCTTTCCACCTCCAAACCAATAATGCCAATAAGCGAAACCTTCAACGCCTGCTTCACGAGCCAATTCTGCCTGCTCCTCGCGAACCCATGGACTGCGAAGATCATAATAACCAAGATCAGCAGGAACCTTTGGCTGATAATGCCCTTTGAATAAAGGTTTTGCCTTTCCTACACTAGTCCATTCTGTAAATCCTTTTCCCCACCACTGATCATTCTCTGGAATCGGGTGAAATTGTGGAAGATAAAATGCGATAACTCTTGCTTTACTCATATTTAATTATATTTTATACAATATGCCATCTTTAACACCTCTGGCGATTGCTTGTAACTTATTTGTCTTATTATTTTCAAAAAGTAAAATTGCCCTTATAAAGGCAACAGAATACCCCTTTATAAGCTTTAACACAGCCAGACTGTGAGTTGAGCGATAAATTATGATATGGTTTCTAAAAATTCCATATAATCTTTGAGGGTTATAATTACTTGCAGGATACGTTTTACCCCAAAAAGTAAAAGTTAAATTTGAACCAAATTGTTGATTCAAGACACAACCTTTCACACAATAGATACCAAATCCTTTACTTTTGGCTTTAGCACAAATATCTATATCAATACCATCTATAAAAAAGTTTTTTGGATACCCTCCAATGGTATCTAATATTTTTACAGGTATGATCATGCCGGATGTTATTAAAAAATCCTTTTCCACTTTATGAAAAACATGGGATATTTGCTGATTAGTTTCTGGTCCCCAAAGTTTTAATTCATATTCTGTATCACCTAGAACAACTTTAAAGAAATCATCAAAATTTTGCCAAACAGAATCTTGATCCATTGTCATGAGAGCATCATATCCATGTTTTTTTGCATATTCCCATGCAAAGTTCAATGGATAAGAAATACCATGATTAATCCCGTCGCCAACACATTCTATATTTTTCGCATCAGAAAGCGTATTACGAACGAACATTTCCATTGTTGAGTTAGAACTATTATCCCAAATCAACAATTTATCTACTTTATTATAAAAAGCAGCAATATTTTTAATCAATAATGCAAAATCCGGATTATAACAGATAATAATTGCTAATAATTTCATTGTATTTTTTCTGTGTGAAGATTTATATTTTCATAAAATTCTAAAAGTTTTTTTCCGAATATAGCAGACGTATAATTAGTTGATACCGTTCTATATGCATCTTCCAAAATGCTTGTTTGATCTTTAGATACAGCTATTTTCATATCTTGTACCAGTTCTGAAGTATCATTAAAACGATATCCAATTTCGTTTCCTGTAGCATGTACACCATTGTCAAATTGTTCTTTGGTTCCAGCAGTATTTCTGCCTATAACCAGACATTTGTTAAACATTGCCTCTGCTGTTATGAATCCGAAACCTTCAAATCTGCTAGCAACAATTTGAGCAGTTGCTTTTTGCATCAGGGAATAAACATCAGTTCTATGCCCCAAAAATTCTACTCTATCCGATAATTCATTTTTATTTATCAATTTCATACATTCATTGAAATATCTAGAAGATTTACTGTAGTTACCAGCAATCTTTAAAGTAAAATCTCGGCGTTCTTTACAAAACTCAGCAAAAGCAACAATAACATCAAATAGCCCCTTCGCTTCCTCAACCCTTCCAACAAATAGAAAATATTTATCTTTATTAGAAGGAAAAGATACTTTAAGTGGATTATCAATTACAGGATCATAAATCACTTGATCAATCCCTTCTCTCATGTCCCAATATTCAAATATCCCTTTTGTAATGGCTATATTATGGTTTCCTTCATTATGAATTCTTTTCAAGAAATATTTTCGAGAAGGAAAGAAAGTCATATTAAAATCTAAATCTTGATATTCCCTAATATGCCATACATGAGGGATTTTATATTTCAAACAAACATCTAATGAAATATCTATAGGGCCTACATTACAATGCACAATATCAGGTTTCAATGACTTAATAAGACATGCAAGTTTTGCCTTAGCAACATGATTTATTCGCAGCATATTAAAAGTACGAAATAAACCTTTTAAAATATTTCTACTCTTATAATAAATATTAGATCTATACTCTATAACATAAGTTTGTACACCTAAACTTTGCAGTTCATCATAGAGACGCCCGTTAGTATTAGGCAGAATTACACAAACCTCATGGATTTTATAGATATACTTTATAATATTATAAAGAGCAACAGTAGCACCACCCCAATCAGGATTAGATGCAATATAAACTATCTTCATTTTATCTGTTTTAAATATTCTACAGAAGATTTTATATAATCTTGCAACTTATTATCATCTATAATAGTAGAGACATCTATATCAAAGTCAGAACTTTCTACAAAATGATTCATGAGATGCAAACCTTCCAATAAATTCCTGACTCTTGAATCTTTTGTTCCATTAGAAATAGAAAAGAATTGTTTCTTAAAAATGACACTAAAAACCGTTCCATGAAAAGAAGAGCTTATAACGCAATCTGCATATTTTATTAACCCCAACAACTCTTCAGGAGAAGCATTCTTAATATCATCAGTATTCTCATTTTTAACATCCGCAGATAAAACTAACAATTTACATTTCTTTTCATGACTAACCTTCTTTGCGAAATCTAATCCCATCTGAGAATGCCTTACCTGATAATAG
>ERZ1023853.161-NODE-161-length-16874-cov-7.511624_pt1 | contig 16874 bp, 14 predicted proteins | sample MGYA00380386_ERZ1023853 | MGnify/ENA primary metagenome ERZ1023853 (study PRJEB33179, sample SAMN07449009) | human gut metagenome | biome: Human-gut; feature: Human associated habitat; material: Faeces | host: Homo sapiens | place: India: Bhopal | collected...
ATAGACAGGGAATATCGACTTTAACTGCCACCTCATCTACTTGGTGAAACAGGTCTTACCGGACACGAAAATCTTCGTCGGCGGCACGGAAGTATCCTATACGGCCCGGCAGATCCTGGAAGACTACGAACACATCGACTATGTCCTCCAGGGGGAAGGGGAAGACATGGTGCCGGCCTTCCTGAAATCCCTGGACGCCGGCCGCGACGGGACGGAAGTGCCCGGCGTCCTGGGCCGCGTCCACGGCGTCATCCAAGGCGATGAAACCTTCCAGGAAGTGGAAGACCTGGACAGCCTGCCTTTCCCTTATGAACACCAGGATTTCCGCGAACTGGACCACCGCATCATGTACTATGAAAGTTCCCGGGGCTGCCCCTTCCACTGCCAGTACTGCCTGTCCGGCATGAACGACCGCGTCCGTTTCCGCTCAGTCCCGCTGGTCCTGAAGGAACTGCAGGCCTTCGTCGATGCCGGCGTCCATCAGGTCAAGTTCGTCGACCGCACCTTTAACTGCAGTCCCGCTCATCATCGGCCCCTCATCGAATACATGATCGGCGTCGATAAGCCCATCAATTTCCACTTGGAAATCGAGCCCGGCGTCCTCACCGATGACGATATCGATCTCCTGGCCCGGGCGCCGAAAGGACGGATTCAGCTGGAAATGGGCATCCAGACGACATATGAGCCGACGCTTCAGGCCATCCACCGCCATAATGACTGGCCGCGCATTACGCACATCATGGAACGCCTCGTCGCTTTGGGGACGATGCACCTCCATCTGGACCTCATCGTCGGCCTGCCTTATGAAGACTATGACCATCTGCGCCAGTCCTTCAACGATATCTATGCCCTCCGTCCGCACAAGCTGCAGATTGGCTTCTTGAAGCTCCTCAAGGGCTCCGGCATCCGCCGCGACTATCCCGGCGATTACCGCTATGATCCCCAGGGGCCGTATGAAGTCCTGGCGACGACGTGGCTGCCTTATGAAAAAGTAGCTTATCTGAAGGTCCTGGAAGACGTCTTTGAACGGACCTATAACTCCGGGAAATTCACATATCTTTTCAACTGGCTCGGCCGCCTCTTTGCACCGGATTATATGAAACTCTACGAAGCCTTGACAGGGGAGTGGCTCGTCCTGCATAATGACCAAAAGGCCTTGTCAGATGAGTCCTTATGTCATTTCCTCTGCCACTGCCTTGAAGAAGTCCTGCCGCTGACGGCAGACCAGAAGGCGTTGGCCAAAGAACTGCTGGCCCTGGATATGCTGACCTTTTTCCGCTTCCGCCTCCAGGCCGGCTTCCTCGGCTGGAGCGAAGCGCCGCGCAGTGAGACCGACGCCATCTTCCGCGATGAAGCCTGGCTGCAGACCTATGCGAAAGACTATCGTTTTACCAACTGGCGCGATATCAAGATGCGCTATCGCATCTGGCCGGCCAGCCCGGCCCTGAAGGCCGAATTGAGCCGCTATGGAGCCGTGCCCGCAGACGATGCCTATGTATTGGCAGAAAAGAAGAAAGACCGGGCCGATTGGTGCCTTATCCCGGTCAAAGGAGAATCATTGTGAACGAACGCTATCGCGTCTATTCGACGTATTTAAAAGAGACTTATGGCGAAAAAGTCTATAAATTGCCTATCAGCATCCCCGATACCTGTCCCAACCGCGACGGGACCCTGGGCGTCCGGGGCTGTGCCTTCTGCGGCTCTATCGGCGCCGGGTATGAAAACCTGCCGGCGACGGTGACCATTGGCCAGCAGATTGAACAGAACATGGCCCACATCAAGCCGAAATACAAGGCCAACAAGTTCATCGCTTATTTCCAGAATTTCACCAACACCTATTTGCCGCCGGACCGTTTCCGGGATTACCTCGTCGCCGCCTGCCAGCCCGATATCGTCGCCCTGGCCATCGCCACCCGGCCGGACTGCCTCAACGAGACCTATCTCGACATCATGGCCGAAGTCAAGGAAACGTACGGCGTCGATATCCTCGTCGAGCTGGGCTTGCAGACCGTCAATTATAAGACCTTGGCTAAAATCAACCGCGGCCATACGGTCGCCGAATACATTGATGCCATGGTCATGCTCCGGGCCTATCCCTTCCGGACCTGTACCCACGTCATCCTCGACCTGCCTTGGGATACCATGGAAGATACCATCGAAACGGCCAAAATCATCGCTGCCCTCGGTTCCGACGAAGTCAAACTCCACGCCCTGTACATCATCAAGCACACGGCCATGGCCGAATGGTACGCCCAAGGGAATATCAAGCTCTGGACCTGCGAAGAATATGTCCGCCGCGTCGTGGCCTTCCTCGAATACAGCCGGCCCGATACGGTCTTCCAGCGCCTCATCGGCCGGGCGCCGAAAGAAGCGACGGATTTCGCCAACTGGGGCATGGGCTGGTGGCGCATCCGCGACATGATCGATGAAGAACTGGAAAGACGGGACACCCGGCAGGGAGCCCGCTGTGACTACCTGCACGGCAAAGCCGTCCGTAAATTCATGACATAAAGGAGCATCTCATTTTGGTAGAAAAGAAACTGCAATTTTCCGATTTGCGTGAAGCCCGGGCCGTCCTGGGCATGAAAGACGAATTTCTCAAGACGATGCAGCGCGAATTTCCGGACTGCCGTATTGCCGTCCGCGGTGATACGGCCATGATCGTCGGCAGCGAACAGGATGTGGCCTGCGTGACCGAAGTCTTCCGCGTCCTGCGCTACTTATTCCGGGAAAATACGTACTTGACGACGCAGCACGTCCGTTATTCGGCCAGACTCATCAAAGAAGGGCAGTCAGAGGCCCTGCACAACCTTTATGAAGACACTGTCGGCATTTCTGCCCGGGGCCGTCTCATCAAACCCAAGACGCTGGGCCAGAAGCGCTACGTCGATTCCATCCGCAAGAACCTGGTCACTTTCGGCATCGGGCCGGCCGGGACGGGCAAGACCTATCTGGCCGTGGCCCTGGCGGCTTTTTACTTGAAGAACCGCGAAGTTGAACGGATCATCCTCACCCGGCCGGCTGTCGAGGCCGGGGAAAAGCTGGGCTTCCTGCCCGGGGACTTACAGGAAAAGATCGATCCCTACCTGCGCCCCTTGTACGATGCCCTGGCCGATATGTTCGGCTACGACCAGTTCCAGAAGATGATCGACCGCAACATCATCGAAGTCGCGCCGCTCGCTTACATGCGCGGCCGGACTCTGGAAGAGTCGTTCATCATCCTCGATGAAGCCCAGAACACGACGCGGGAACAGATGAAGATGTTCCTCACCCGTATGGGCAACCACTCGCGGGTCGTCGTCAACGGCGACGCCACGCAGATCGACCTCGTCGACCGGCGCATGTCGGGCCTGACCGAAGCCGAAAAGATACTCAAAGACGTCCGCGGTGTCGGCATGGTCTATTTCAGCGATGAAGACGTCGTCCGTCACGATATGGTAGGCCGCATCATCCGGGCTTACGAAACTTATTATAAACAAGACCACTGATTGGGGGAATATCCATGAATATCAACATCAATTACGAAGATCCGTCGTTCCAGCATGATGAATATGAAAAAGTCATCGACCGCGTCTGTGAAGAAGCAGCTTTGGTCTATGGCCTGGGGCCCAATGCGGAAATCAGCATCCTCTTGTGCCACAATGATTACATCCATCAGCTGAACAAGCAGTACCGCAATATCGACCGGCCGACGGACGTCCTGTCCTTTGCCCTCAATGAAGGCGAAGACGACGGGTATGACGGCCCGGACACGGCCCTCTTGGGGGACATCATCATTTCTCTGGAAAAAGTCCAGGAACAGGCCGATGAATACGGCCACTCCTTTGAACGGGAACTGGCCTACCTGACCATCCACGGCATGCTGCACATCCTCGGCTATGACCACATGGAACCGGACGATAAAGCCGAAATGCGTAAAGAAGAAGAATTTATTTTACAGCGCCTGGGCTACGTCCGCGAAGGCGAAGAATTATAAGGAGGAGTCACTATATCTATGGAATCATTTAAATCGGGGTTCGTCGCCGTCGTCGGCCGCCCGAATGTCGGCAAGTCGACGATCATCAACCATATCATCAAACACAAAGTCTCGATTGTCTCTGATAAGGCCCAGACGACGCGCAACCGCATCCTCTGCATCCATACGGACGACGAATGTCAGATCGTCTTCCTCGATACGCCGGGCATCCACAAGCCGAAGCACAAGTTAGGGGAATTTATGGATGAAGCGGCTTACCAGTCCCTGCGCGACATCGATGCCGTCTTGTTCCTCATTTCCGGCAATGAAAAGAAAGGCCCTGGCGACCTCTTCGTCCTGGAAAAATTGAAAGACGTCGGCGTTCCGGTCTTTTTGATCATCAATAAAATCGACGTCATGAGCAAGGAAGAAATCTTGAAAAAGATTACGGAATATGCCGAACTCTATCCCTTTGCCCAGGTCATCCCCATTTCGGCGCTGAAAGGGGACAATGTCGATGCCGTCGTCGACGAATTGCGCAAGATCCTGCCGGAAGGGCCGAAGTATTTCCCGGACGACATGATTACGGACCAGCCGGAACGGCTCTTAGTCGCTGAAATCGTCCGGGAAAAGCTCTTCCGCTGCACCCGCGATGAAGTACCCCACGCCATTGCCGCCTATGTCGACGAAATGACCCAGCGCGGCAAGAACAAGGTCTATATCCGGGTCACGGTCTACGTCGAACGGGACTCGCAGAAGCGCATCGTCATCGGCAAGAATGGCGCCGTCCTCAAAGAAGTGGGCAACCTGGCCCGCCAGGAAATCGAAAACCTCCTGGGGTCGTCGGTCTACCTCGACATCTGGGTCAAGGTCAAGCGGGACTGGCGCAACAAGTCGGGCGCCCTCAGTGAATTGGGCTACAAGAACGAGTAGGGGGCAGTACGATGGAAGTACAATCAATCGTCCAATGTCTCCTCGTCTTCCTCATCTGCCTGGCCGTCAGCGCCATCTGCGTTACGGGCAAGTTCGCCTTTGCCCAATTGCGCCGGGAATATCTGGAAGAACTCGTCCGCGATGGCGATACGTCGCTGAAGCCGCTCTTGTCCCTCTATGACAAGCCCATCGTCTTTCTCGGGACGGCCCAGCTCGGCATGGCCTTGTCCGGTCTCATCGCCGGGGCTGCCGGCTTTTGCGGCCTCTATGGTCTGTACGGCCTCCTGGCGCCTTACATCGGCCACACGTGGCTCATCTGGCTCATCGAAATCTGTGCCGGCATCGTCCTCTGTTTCATTCTCTGGGTCTTTGGCGAACTCATCCCCAAGTCCATCGGCCTCCAGCGCCCGGAAAAGAGCCTCAAGGCCCTGCGCCGTTTCATCCAGCCCTGGAGCCGCCCGCTCATGCCGTTCATCCTCTTCGGCAACTGGCTGGGCCGGGCCATCCTGGCCGGCCGCGGCCTCGATGTGACCAATGAAATCGACATGGCCCATTCTGAAGACGAAATCCGCATGCTGGTCACGGCCAGCCATAAAGAAGGCAAGATTGATCAGGTCGAAAGCGAACTCATCGGCAACGTCTTCGATTTCGCCGACCGCCTGGCCAAGGAAATCATGGTGCCCCGTCAGGACATCGTCTGCCTCTATACGGAAGATACGATGAGTCAGCATATGCAGACCATCCGCCAGTCGCGCCATACGCGCTATCCTCTCTGCGAAGACGACAAGGATCACGTCCTGGGCCTGGTCCATATCAAGGATATCATGGACCTCTACATCCATAAGCGCAGCAATTTGAATCTCATCAAGCGGCCCATCCTCATGGTGCCGGAAATCATGCCGGCGTCGAAACTCCTGCAGCTCATGCGGACGCGCCGGACCTACCTGGCCATGGTCGTCGATGAATACGGCAGCACCGTCGGCCTCATCGGCCTGGAAGATATCCTGGAAGAACTGGTCGGCACGATCCAGAACGAACACACCCAGGAAAAAGAAGAAATCCAGCCCCTGCCGGACGGTGCCTATGAATTTGCCGGCACGGTCTTATTGGAAGACGTAGAAGAATTGCTGCACATCCCCGTCGAAGACGACGTCGATACGGATACCATCGGCGGCTATGTCTTCAATGCCTTGGGCCATACGCCGAAAGTTCACGATGAAGTCACTATCGGGATGTACCGCTTTACGGTCCTGGAAATGCAGCGGTTCCGCATTGTCCGTCTGAAAGCGGAACCCCTTCCGGAAAGGGAAGGGGCGGGAGACGGAGAGGAAGGAGACGCCGAGGCGGACCATGAGGCGTAGCGGGTATTACGGCCGCAAGCCGTCGCGGTCCTATGAAGGCATTATCCTGACCGTCCGCAAGACCAGTGCCAAGCAGCTCGTCGTCACCGTTCTGACCCGGCAGGCCGGCATCCTCCATGTCCTGGCCCGCCGCAGTACCCAGGGCAAGATGGGTTATGGGACGCTGGCTCCGCTGGCGGAGATGACCTTCGACGTCTTTGAAAAGGATGGCGTCTACACCTTGACGGAATACGACTGCCGCAGCAACAAGCGCCTTCGCCAGCTGACCTGGGACGGCTATGTCTATTCGCAGATTTTCGTCGAAATAGTCCTCTTCATGGCCGGCGGCGAAGCCGACGAAGTCCTGTATAACCTGGTCCGCCTCTACGGCCGGGCCATTGAACTCAAGGACGTCCGCATCGTCACCCTCATCGCCGGCTGGCAGCTCATGGCCTTGACCGGCTTCCTGCCGGACATCGACACGGCCCGCGTCTTCTATCAGGGCCAGGGCTATTGCCAGCAGCCCGTCTATTACATCGACGACGAAATGCCGGAAAACATGAAAGAACTGCCACTGACGCCGACTGTCCGCCAGACCTGGAAGACCCTGGTCCATTATCCCTGGGGAACCGAAAAAACAGTGAACCTGCGCGGATCGGACTTGAAATTCCTGGAAGCCCTGCTCTACAACTACGTAAACCAATGCAGCGAACGCCAGATGAAGACACCGGGATTATTAGTGGCTCGTGGCTAGCGGTTCGTGGTTCATGGCTAGTGGTTCGTAGGAGCGGCCCGCCTGGCTCTCCTGATAGGAGAGCTGTCAGCGAAGCTGACTGAGAGGTTGCTCTTTCAACATAGTTTGTAGCACGGAGTTTGTAGAAGAGGACCCTAAATTTAAAGCCATCCGCTAACCACTAGCCACTAACAACTAACAACTAAAAAGAGGTTGTCGCACATGCGGCAGCCTCTTTTTGCTCCCTTCACCGTTTATGCAGCGGGTCGTATTTCCAGTGATGGGCATATTCTTTTAAACTTTCAGCGACGGCGTATTGAGCCGCATCTGTATAGACCATCTGCGCCTCTACCGGCTCTTCCCAGATGGGAGACGGCCATTCGCGGGGCGGCTCGATGTAGTAGAGCAGAAATTCTTTGACCTTTTCGATGAACCATTCTGGCAGGCGGGGATGGAATTTCTTATAAAAGATGAATAAGTGGATGTGGTTGGGCATGACCGTAAATTCTTTGATGATGGCAATCTGGTTGTTCCGCTGCATGGCTTTGAGGGCCCGCGTCGCAGCCATGCCCCAGTCCGTCGGCTGCCAGACATGCTGTCCCTGATGGCGCCGGACTTTCCCTAAAGTCTCTTCCTTTTGGTACGTACAGAGCGTGATGAGCTGGTACCGGGGAACGGTGGAGAATGGTTCCAGCCATGAGGGGATAGAAAAAAACGGTCTGTGATACATGGGACTGCACCTCCAAGATAACAAAACCTTTAAAACAAGCTGTGTCGTTGCTTCGATTGTACCGGACAATTATGAGAGGAATATTAAAAAAGGGGAGAACTTCATTAAAAAAAGATTAGAACTTGTTTTTGCTGGACAGCGTGGTATAATAAAAATATTTTCACTTCGTGCACGTTGTGCAGAAAGGACGATTCTATGGTTCGCAGTATGACTTCGGGCAATCCCATCCGCCTCATCCTGGCTTTTACCGTGCCCCTTTTGATAGGAAACGTTTTCCAGCAATTCTATAATATCGCCGACATCATCATCGTCGGCCGGACCATCGGTGTCAATGCCCTGGCTGCTGTTGGTGCCGTCGCGCCGGTCTTCATGGCCGTCTTTGGTCTGACCATCGGCTTGTCGTCCGGTTTTTCCGTCATCACAGGCCAGCGTTTCGGCGCTGAAGATATGGACGGCGTGCGCCGGTCTGTGACGACGTCAGCCATGCTGGCCCTGGCTTTGACGCTTCTGCTGACCCTTGGCGTCAGCCTGGCCATGCCGCTCATCATGCGGCTTATGAACATATCTGATGTTTTATACGACGATGCCTATCATTATATGCTCATCGTCGTACTCGGCCTGGTGGCCATGATGAGTTATAATCTCCTGTCCTGTATCTGCCGGGCCCTCGGCGACAGCCGGACTCCACTCTATTTCCTCATCGTGTCGTCCCTCTTGAACATCGCCCTGGCCTTGCTGTTCATCGTCGTCTTTGGCTGGGGCGTCCCCGGTTCGGCCATCGCCTTGGTCATCGCTCAGGCCGTTTCGGCCATACTCTGCCTGTGTTTCATGCGCCGCCGTTTTCCCATGCTGCGCCTGACCCGGGCCGACTGGGCCTTCGACTGGCCCTTTGCCTGGCAGCACCTGCGCCTGGGTCTGCCCATGGCCGTCCAGTTCCTCATCATCTCCATGGGCATCCTGGTCCTCCAGTCGGTCTGCAATACTTTTGGACCCGAAACCATTGCCGGCTTCGTATCGGCGACGAAAATCGAACAGCTGGCCTTGCAGCCCATGATTTCCTTCGGCATCGCCATGGCCGTCTATTCGGCCCAGAACTACGGCGCCAGCCAGTACGGCCGCATCCGCCAGGGCGTCCGCCAGTGCTCCCTCGTGTCCCTGGCGTTCTGCCTGGTCGCAGCCGTTGCCATGTACAGCTATGGGCGGGAACTCATCAGCGTCTTCACGACGGACCATGACGAAATCCTCATGGAACAGGCCTTCCTCTATCTGAAGATGTCCGTTCCTTTTTATATCTTCCTGGGCCAGATTTTCGTCTACCGCAACGCCTTGCAGGGCATGGGTATTTCCAGCGTACCCCTCATCAGCAGCATCCTGGAACTGGGCGGCCGAAGCGTTTCGGCCCTGGTCCTGGCCGCCATGTGGGGCTACTTCGGCATCTGCTGTGCCAGTCCCATCTGCTGGGTCATGGCCTGCCTGTTCACAGGCGGCTCCTACTTCTGGGTCATGCACACCATGAAAGCCAAAGGCCGTTGAGAGAAGAGTGGAAGCATAAAGGTTCTACTAACCCCTAGCCACTAACAATTTAAAAACCTTCACTAAAAACTACAAACTGCAAACTTAATACTCAAAAAGGGCTTGTCGTCGTGCGACAAGCCCTTTTTTTCTATTCAAACTGATTGACTAATTCTATGAGTTTTTCTTTATGCTGCGGATACCATTCGTCGTAGGACTGGTTGGCATCGAGGAGTGCCTGGTTGAGGGCCAGGAAGAAGTCCGGCAGGTGTTCGATGGTGATGACGCCGATCTGTTCGCCCATGACGCCTTTGCCGATGGCGTAGTTGCCGCCGGCGTAGATGTTGAAGGCCGGTTCCATTTTGTCGCCGACTTTCTTGCTGGCACCGCGCAGGCCCAGGGGAGCCAGCTGCTGGACCGTGCAGTTCGACGGACAGCCCGAGAAATGGCATTTCGGCAGGAAGTGGCTGTCGATGCCGCGGTCTTTGAACATCTTGGCCAGTTTGACGAAGGTGCCGTGGGAATCGCGCAGGCCCTGCTGGCAGACCGTCGCGCCGATGCAGCTGACGGAATGTTCAAAAGTTGTCGTTGCCGTGTCGTCGGCCGTAAGGGCTGCGACTTTGCGGGCTTCGTCGGCTGTGAGGTTAATGATATATGCCGTTTCATCGGCGTTGAGGCGGATTTCGGCGCCTTCCATGGTCTGGAGCGTCTTCAGCAGTTCGCGGAAGACGGCGATTTTTGGCGTGCCGCCTAAGGGTTTATATTCGACGTAGTAGAGGCCGGCCTGTTTCTGTTTGCCAATGCGGGCATTTTTGAGGACGCTGTCGTCGGCGCCGCTCTTGGTTAAAGGTGTTTCTTCTTCAAGGGTCAGGCGGTAATCGCCTTCGGCCTTGGCTTTCGCTACGGCATCGCGGACGGCCTGGCGGAAGGCATCGTCGCCGAGTTTATTGAGGATGAAGCGCGAACGGTTCTGGCCGCGGTGTTCATAGTCGCCGTATTTCATGTAGACGTCCCGGCCATAGCCCAAGATATAGTAAGAAATATCTAACGGATTGACGCCTTCATCGATGAGGATGCCGAAGCGCGAGCCGTTGAGGCCGAAGCCGCCGCCGGCATAGACGTCGAAGGTGTGGTCCGGCCGGGCGACGAACCCCAAGTCCTTGAAGGTCGCGTGGCCTTCGTTGTCCAGGCCGCTGGAAAAACTAATCTTATATTTACGCGGCAAGTTGAATTTGGGAATGCAGTTGATGACGAAGTTGGCCGCTGCCTTGATGTACGGTGTCATGTCGAAATATTCGCCCGGAGCGACGCCGTGGAGTGGGCTGGCCGTAATGTTGCGCGGGTTGTCGCTGCCAGCGCCGACGCAGTAGATGCCGTGGTTGAAACATTCCTGATAGAGGTCGAGGACTTCTTTTTCGTTCAAGTGGTGGAGCTGCAGGGCTTCGCCTGTCGTGAAGTGGATGAGGTCGATATCGTAGCGGTCGAGGACGTCCTTCAGAAAAGCGATGTGTGCCGGTTCGATGGCACCGCCGGAAAAGCGTAAGCGCAGCATACTGCTATGGGCCCCCCGTTCGCCATAGCTGCCGAACTTGCCCGACGTACTCTTATATTTGGCTGGCGGCAATTCCTTGGCATAAAAAGCCCGCGTCGCTTCGGCGAACTGCGGGAAACGGCTGCGTATTTCTTCTTTTGTTTCCTTCGTGATCTGAGTCATTTCATAAACACCCCTTATTTAATCCTAGTTTTAAAACTATACTAGATTTGTGTCTTATTATAACAGACTTTTTTAAAGAGGGCAAAAAGATTCGCCAGAAATTTGCCTTTTGTTGTATTTTTGTTTAATAATATAGTGTAAAATATAACAAACTTAGAAAGATTAGGAAAGATTAGGTGAGTGTTATGAAACTCCGGGACTGGCCGCTGCGCAAGCGCCTCCTTTTTTCCAACTTCATCATGATTTTCATTCCTGTCCTGTTTACGGCTGTCGTCAGTATGGCCATCTTTTTGGCCCTGCAATTCGGCAATATCAATCGAGCCAATATCATTTCCTTCATCTGGCCAGAGAGCGGGCAGAACATGTCCATCCAATTCGAGCTGAGCCGCCTCCGCGTCCGGGCCGACCAGTATCATGGCGACATGGGCCGTCTCCTCCAGGCTGCGGACCATTTGGAAGACCAAGGCCTCAATGTGTCTATTTGGCGTGATAAGGAAGACCTTTACGATACGGCTGGCATCGACAAGGTGTACCTGCGCCAACAAGTCATGGCCGGCCATCGCCAGGGTCATGCGGACTTCAACTGGACTGGCGAAGGCCTGCGCTTTTACTATGTTTCTCCTCATACGGATATCCATTTGGCCGTTGCCGGCGCCGTACCGAGTTATCCTGAAAACGAGTACATCGACTTGTCGTCGAAGGATATTTTGAAAATCGCCTTTTATGTCCTGACTATCCTGACTATCTTGCTGACCATCCTCGTCGGTCTGAAGCTGTCGCGATGGATGGCAGGTCAGATTGTCGATCCTGTCGAAAGGCTGCGCAATATGGCCGATGCCATCAGCCAGGGCGATTTGGATCATCCCGTCCCGATCTTATCGCGCGACGAAATCGGCGATACGTGCCAGGCTTTTGAAAAGATGCGCCTCCAGCTGCGGGCAGCGCGGGATACGCGGAAGAAATACGACCAGAACCGCAAAGAACTCCTGGCCGGTATTTCCCATGATTTGTCGACGCCTTTGACAAAAATCGAAGGCTATGCCAGCGGCATCCTCGACGGTATCGCCAATACGCCAGAAAAAGAACGCCATTACCTGGACATGATTGTCGATACGTCGCACCACATGGCCAGCCTGGTCCGTACACTCTTCCTCTTTTCCAAACTTGACCTGGGGCAGGTCCCTTTCCATTGGGAAAATGTTGACATCGCTGCATATTTAACGGATTATATCAGTGAACAAGCTGACCATTTCCATCAGCAAGGGCTGGATGTGACTTTCCAGTCCTCCCTGACAAAGGCCGTTATTTCCATAGACCGCCAACAATTCCAGCGGGTCATGGAAAACATCCTGGGCAACAGCTTGAAGTACAAAGACCAGGCCGTCGGCCATATGGCGATTACCTTGACTGAGAGCGGGGAAGGGGAGTACCTGCTTTCTTTTGCCGATGACGGCTGCGGCGTCGCAGAGAAGGAATTGCCAAAACTCTTTGAAAGTTTCTACCGCACTGACAAGGCTCGGACCAATGTTGCCAAAGGAAGCGGATTGGGATTGGCCGTGGTCCAGCAGATCATTCAGGCCATGAAAGGGAAAATCTGGGCCCAGGCGACAGTGCCTAAAGGCCTGACTATTTGCATTTCTTTACCGAAAGGGGAATCACATAGATGAAACGTATCTTGATTATTGAAGACGATCAGGGCATTGCCGAATTGGAACGGGACTACTTAGAAGCCAATGGCTTCAGTACCGATATCGCCGCTGATGGCAAAACAGGCGAAGCGAAAGCCTTGGGAGAGGCTTTCGACCTCATCTTGCTGGATATCATGCTGCCTGGCCGGGATGGCTTCCAGATTTGCCGTACCATCCGTGAGACGAAGGATATTCCCATTCTCATCGTATCGGCCCGGCAGGAAGATATCGATAAAATCCGCGGTCTCGGCCTCGGCGCCGATGACTACATCGTCAAGCCTTTCAGCCCGAATGAACTCGTAGCCCGCGTGAAAGGCCATCTGGCTCGGTATGAACAGCTCACGTCCCGCGAAGTCTATCGCCATGTCCTGCGTTACGGCGATTTGGAAATTGATGAGAGCGGTCACCGCGTCTTTGTCAAGGGGAAGGAAGTGGCCTTGCCTAATAAGGAATTCGAACTTCTCTTGTTCTTCGCCAAGAATCCGGACATCGTCTTCAGCAAGGAAACCCTCTTCGATCGCGTCTGGGGCAGCGAGGCCCTGGGGGAAACGGCCACCGTGTCGGTCCATGTCAACCGCATCCGTGAAAAAATCGAAGAAGATACGGCAAACCCCCGCTATATTGAAACGGTCTGGGGCGCAGGCTACCGTTTCCGAAGCTGAGTTGACGGATTTTTTTTAGTCCTTTCTCGCTTTATTGTCGCTCTGTTTATCTTTTATTTAACTTCCCTTCCTATACTGATACCAACAAAACGGTCATGAATAGAAAGGGGAGTTTTTGTTATGTATGAATTTCATGCGAAAAAGGAAGACATGGCCCTGTCGGTCTGGCAGCGCCTGTGGCAGAAAATCCTGGCTTCACCAGCCGTCATCCTCCTGGTCCTGGCAGGGGTTCTCTGCTTTGCGGCAAATCACCTGCTGGTCGTCACGGACCCTGTGGAATCGAATTATGCCCTGACGGCCAAGGAAATGCTCCTTTCTGGCGACTACTTCTCGCCGCGCATCTTTGGCAATTACTGGTACGATAAACCGATTTTCTTCTATTGGGAAATCATTGCTGCTTTCAAGCTCTTCGGCATCAGCGATTTCTCAGCCCGCTTTTTTCCGGCCCTGTTCGGTATGGCCGGTATCATCCTGGCTTATGGCTTTACAGCTCGTCTGTATGATAAGAAGACGGGATTCCTGACGGGCCTCATCTTGCTGACGACAGTAGAATATTTTTACCTCTCCAAGGCTATCATTACGGATATGACGTTCTTCGTCTTTTATTCGGCCTGCCTCATGGCCTTTTACGTCGCCTACAGCGAAGGAAGGCCGCATTGGTACTATCTGGCCTATGCCTTTGCCGGTCTGGCCGTCCTGACCAAAGGACCGATTGGTTTCTTTCAGCCGGGACTTATCATCCTGATTTTCCTCGTATGGCGCCGGGACCTCAAGGCACTGTTGCATATCAAGCTCTTTTCCGGCTTGCTCCTGTTCTTGGTTATTACCCTTATCTGGTATGGCCCGATGTACGCCATGCATGGCAGTGACTTTGTCAGCCAGTTCATCGGCGTCCATAATGTCTTGCGGGCCACCGTTTCCGAACATCCTCAGTTCAACGTTTGGTATTATTACAGCGCCATCTTCCTGGCTGGCTTCGTACCCTGGGTGTTCACACTGCCCTTGGCTTGGCGTGACTATGGCCTGTCCCGGAAAGTCGCAGCGGCCTGGCGGGCAAAGCGGCTGCACCTGCCTGTTTTATCTATGAAGACGCAGTTCCTCATCGTCTGGGCAGCTACGATCTTTGTGACCTATCAGCTCATGGCGACGAAATACATGACTTATACCTTTCCCTATATGATTCCCTTGGCCATTGGTTTCGCTTCGTACTTGAAGAAATATGACCGCTTGGTCCTCAACCTGGCCGGCATCGTCATCGCCATCTATGTGGCTGTGACCTTTACCGTCATCGTTCCCCAGTGCCGACAGGCCTCGGCGTATGGCGCCGCCCAGGTCGTCAGCAGCCTGGCCGATGACGAAACGACGGTCGTCACCTATGGTGGCCGCTATCCCGTATCCTTGACATACTATTCCGGCCATACGGCGTACCGCCTGGCGGAACGGGACAACATCGCCAGGATGCTGCCCGGCGGCATCAGCTGGAACGCCAAGAACGTCATGCCCTTCATGGCCATCGAAGACCTGCCGGACCAGGGCAAAGTCCTAGCCGTCGTCCGCGACCGCGATGAAGCCCGTTTCCTGCAGGACGTCTCAGGGACATGGCAGTGGCGCGCTCAGAAGGGCGTCTGGGTCATTTACCAAAAAGCATCGGATTTGTAAGGCTCCTGGAAAGGCCTTGTGACTGAATTGTAACAGCCCGTGCGTATACTATAGTCAACCTTGAAAGGGAGAGTGATAACGATGAAGAAATTCAACTATATAGTACGCATGATGCTGGTTCTGGTCGTCACCTTCATGACCTTCAGTGGCGCCGCCCTGACGGCACAGGCTGCCGAACCGCATAGCCATTCCCACCGCTGGGAACAGCGCGATGACCGCGACTACCGCCATCACGACGGCGATTGGGAAAAGAACCGGAAACGTTGGGAAAAAGACCGGAAACAATGGGAAAAGGACCACAAATCAGAATCCCAGAAAAAAGTCGATAAAGCCAACCGTAAGGCCAACATCGCCATCGGCGTAGCCGCCGTAGCCACCATCATCGCCCTGGCGAAGTGAGTGGGGATAGTGGCTAGTAGTTAGTGGCTCGTGGCTCGTGCTTCGTAGGGGCCGTCCCAAAGGGCGGCCCGCCTAATTCCTTGCATACAAAAAGGGGCTGTCGCACATGCGACAGCCCCTTTTAATTCTCGTCCCGTCTGTTATAATAGGGGGTGCAATTAGATTCTGTCATAAAGGAAGTGTATGTCATGAAATTAACGGACCGCCTGGCTGCGGCTGTGTCTCTCATTCCGCAGGGAGCCGTCATTGCCGATATCGGGACCGACCACGCGTATATCCCCGTTTCCGTTTGTCAAAGCGGACACTGCCCATCGGCCATTGCTGCCGATATCGTTCCCGGCCCGCTGGCCGCGGCTGTAGCTCATGTCCGCGGTGCCGGTTTGACCGATCGTATCGACTGCCGCCTTGGCGATGGCCTGACCTGCATCCAGGCAGGGGAAGTCGATGGCGCCGTCATCTGCGGCATGGGCGGCCCGCTGATGGTCAAAATCCTGCAAAACTCGTATGAGGTCTGGCAATCTCTGCACTTTGCCGTCCTCCAGCCCCAAAGCGAGGCCGGCATTTTGCGCCGCTATCTTTACCAGCACGGCTGGCACATCGAAGACGAACGGCTGGTTATCGACGACGGACGCTTCTATGAAATGATGCGGGCTGTACCGGGTCAGGCCGACGCCTTGCCAGACTGGCTCTACGATATCGGGCCCGTGAACTGGCAGCGCCGCGACCCCTTGCTGGGCCGTAAAATCGATATTCTCATGGAGACAAAAGGGCATATCCTGGAAGGCCTGAGAAAGAGCCGCAAAGATGTGCACGAACGAATTGAAAAAATAGAAAGCGAATTACGCTTCTGGAGGGAATTGAAATGTCAACTACCGTAGGTGAAATCGTTAACGTCTTGAAAGGATGGGCGCCCTTATCGCTCAAAGAATCGTGGGATAACCCGGGCCTGCTCATCGGAAGCCCCGATGAAAAGGTCGATAAGCTCATGGTCACGCTGGACGTCATGATGGGGACCGTCGAATATGCCATCGAACACGGCATCCAGATGATCGTCAGCCATCATCCCGTCATCTTTGACGGCTTGAAATCCCTGCGTACCGATACGTACAGCGGCCGCCTGTATCAGAAGCTCCTGGCCCATCATATTTCCGTCTATAGCGCCCATACCAACCTGGACAGTGCCGACGGCGGCGTCAACGACGTCCTGGCCCGTCTCCTGGGCTTGACTGATTTGCAAGGCCTCGTTCCCGTTGCCGAAGATAAGCTCTATAAGATTGCCGTCTACGTCCCCGAAAGCCACGGCGATGCTGTCCGCCAGGCCTTGGCTGACGCCGGTGCCGGTTATATCGGCAACTACAGCGACTGCTCTTTCACGGCCAAAGGCGAAGGCCGTTTCAAAGCCCATGAAGGGACGCATCCCTTTATCGGTGAAATCGGCAAAGTCGAAAGGGTGGCAGAAGAACGGATTGAAACCATCGTTCCCGAAAGCAAACTCCATCAGACCGTACAGGCCATGGTGGCAGCTCATCCCTATGAAGAACCGGCATAC